>UOGC01000105.1_pt1 | contig 20061 bp, 19 predicted proteins | sample 1988541 | NCBI WGS metagenome assembly UOGC01 (sample SAMEA4712194, study PRJEB27164) | hydrothermal vent metagenome | biome: marine basaltic hydrothermal vent biome; feature: marine hydrothermal vent; material: mineral | place: Pacific Ocean | collected 2011-06-14/2011-07-23 | depth 1689 m
AGGTTTTTATTTGTAGCCGCAATCACCCTTACATCCACTTTTATGGCAGACTGCCCACCTATTCTGCAAAACATCTCTTCCTGCAAAACGCGCAGGAGTTTAACTTGCATGGCCTGCGTCGTTTCGCCTATTTCATCAAGAAAAATAGTGCCGCCGTCAGCCGCCTCGAAAAGGCCTATCTTCTGGGAATCGGCATCTGTGAACGCTCCCTTTTCATGGCCGAACAGCTCTCGCTCCAGAAGGGTTTCAGGTAACGCGCCGCAATTTACCACAATTAATGAATTATCTTTGCGTGGGGAAAGTTCATGTATAAGCCGTGCAAACAGCTCTTTACCCGTGCCGGAATCGCCGGTAATAAGAGTGGTGGCTTTTGAACAGGCCACCTTACGGCAATCTTCAATAGCTTTTTTTATCGCAGGAGAATCGCCTATGATCCTGTGTTTCTCGGCGAGTTCGCTCTGAAGCTCTTTTTTCCTTTTTTCCACATTGTTAAAGCTTCTCGCCTTCACAAGAGCGGCGGCGGCAAGGTCTGAAAAAGCTTGCAGTCTCTCCATATCCTCTTCGCGCAAGATTTCTCCATCGTCACGGTCTATTATCTCCAGCACACCTATAACCTCGCCTGCGTCGCGCAACGGGGCACAGGCGATAGATTTGGTTTCAAAACCTACGGAGGCAGAAACTTTGGAAGACCATCTGGGGTCGGAATTTACATCTTTAACAAGAAGCGGCTTGTTATGCTCTGCCACCCATCCGGCTATTCCCTCACCTTTTTTAAGGGCAAACTGTTTTATTTTCTCGGTCTTGTCGCCGATGGCTATATGGAAATAAAGATTGTCGGTTTTTTTGTCTACCAGTAAAAGCGATGAAGCACGCGCACCTGTAACACGGGTTGCGGTGACAACCAGCATATTAAGCAGGTTATCGAGGTCTGCAACGGAGTTTATAAGGTCAGCGATCCCCCTGAAAAACTCTACATTCCGGTCATTATTCATAGGCTGAAAATTTGCGATTAAAGCACCCTGAAGAGAAAGTAAATAGCGTATATATTAAGATACACTTTTTGAGGGGTTGACGGGAGCAAATTACGTTCGCCCTTGTTTTTAAAGGCGTTACAATTGTTGATAGAGGCAAGGCCTCACGGGAACAAGAGACTCGCCAGCGGTATGGAGACTCTCCCTTTCGCCCCGCCCGCATAGTTGGGTACTTTATACCTAAAATGCTATAAACGAACCCCTGCAAGCCTTCTCATGTCTTCAGCACCGCGACGGCTTAGCTGAACTTCCCCACAATCGGTAATTTCCCCGGTTAACACACTATATTTGTGCAAGTCATTTTGCCTGGGCCAAGCCTGGTTTTTCCGGGCAAAGTTATTGCTGGCCCGCAAAGCGTCAACAAGCTTTGCCGTAACAAGCCCATCTAGCGGCATGTTGTTGTCGCGTTCAAACGTCTTAACAGCTTTTGATGTTTTGCGGCCCAGAATTCCATCTACCGGGCCTGAGCTATAACCTAGTTGGGTTTAAGCGGACTTGGGCTTTTGCCACAAGTTCGGAGCTTGTCATTACACCTGCTTCTCCGCCCGGCTCTGCTATCGGTTCCGGCTTGGCGTTAGCTTCCAAAACGGGAACAGGCTCGTTTACTTCGTCTTTGCTTTCCTGCTTTTCCGCCTTCTTGATTATTTTGTCGCCAAAACTTTCGATGGCGGCACCAGTTTTTTTAAAAAACTTGCCCATGCCTTGATGAGCGCAAGAAACAAGCTGGGTAGAAACAACCAGGGCAAAGAATAACATTAGAAAAGGGCGCATTTGTATTGCTCCTCTTTGCAAAAAGTAAAAAAACCTTCAACTTTTTTAATCACCACCACAGTGATGGCAGGTATTGTATCACATTTTTTATTTTGTTACAGTTAAGCCGCTTTTGAAAGCACCCTTGAAGAGTAACTTATGATTTTTAACGTTTTAAGAGCAAAAGTGGGTATGCACTAATAGGGCGACCGTAATATTTACAGCCCCGCCTCCGCAAGTTTTTCCGCAAGCTCTTTCTGCTTTTTAGACGGCTTTTGTGGCACAAAAACATGAAGGCTCACATAAAGATCGCCATGCCCGCCCCCCTTAAGTTTTGGCGCCCCCGCCCCTTTGATCCTGATTTTTTTAGAAGGGTCGGCCCCGGCGGAAACATTAATCATCCTCTCCCCACCCAAAGTAGGAGCGGCAACAGACCCACCAAGAATCAACGTGGAATAGGGGGTTTTTGCGTTAACGTAAAGATTAGCACCATCCCGTTTGAATACGGGGTCGCCCTGTACGTCTATGATTATGTAAATATCGCCCGCCGGGCCTCCCTCGGAGCCGGGCCGACCTTTGCCTTTAAGACGCAGTTTTTTTCCGGTTTCTATTCCGGCAGGAATTTTAACCGATAACGTTGTTTGCCCCGATCCGGTGTCTAACCTTATTGAGCGCTCAGAACCATCCATCGCCTCACGGAAAGGAATAGACATCCTGGTTTCAACGTCTTGCCCCCGCCTTGGCCCCCTTGCGCCAAAACCGCCAAACGCTCCGGTAGGGGCGCCGCCTCCAAAAGTTTCGTATCTAACGTGCGATCTGCCACGACCGCCGCCAAATATATTGCCAAAAGCGTCTCCGCCAAAACCGAACTCCCTGAACACATCATCGAAGTTCATGTTGTTGAAAATATCCTCCTGGCTGAACCTCTGGTGGAAGGCATCATGCCCCACCCTGTCATACTGCGCCTTTTTATCTTTATCAGAAAGAACCGCGTATGCCTCGCTAACTTCCTTAAACTTGTCTTCGGCCTGTTTGTTGTCCGGGTTTCTATCTGGGTGATACTTCATAGCAAGCTTTCGGTATGCCTTTTTTATTTCGCTATCCGAAGCATTTTTGTTAACACCCAGTGTTTCGTAATAATCTTTTGCCATATTTACCTGATATTATGAAAGGCGATATTTTGTCAGCTCTATTCACGTTATTGTATTGAATCGCAAAACGTAAAAGTCAAGGTGAGTGTTTTTCAGCGAGACCTTAAAACCCCTTTTTGGGGGCAAATTTCATTTAAAAGACAAGTTGAACAAATTGGGGATGTCGGTTTGCACTGATTCTGACCCAACGTCACAAGAAGGTCATTGTACTCTATCCAGTATTGCGTTGGAAGTTTCTCGCGCAAGGCAAACTCCGTTTTCTCTGGTGTTTTGGTTTCAACGTATCCCCATATATTGCTTATTCTATGCACATGCGTATCCACGCAAATTCCCGGTTTATTAAACCCAAGCGTTACCACAAGGTTTGCCGTTTTGCGCCCCGCGCCTTTTAACGTTAAAAGCTCCTCAATGGTATCTGGCGTTTTTCCATGATATTTTTCGACTATGGTTTTGCAAGCTTCTTTTATAGATTTTGCCTTGGTGCGGTAAAACCCGACAGGGTAAATAAGCTTTTCAATTTTGTCAGCTGGCAGTGCGGCTATTTTCGCAGGCGTATCGGCTATGGCAAAAAGACGTTTAGAGGCTTCTGCAGTCTGCTCGTCTCTTGTTCTAAGCGACAGTAAACAGCTTACCAAAACCTTAAAGGCGGGCCGTTTTTTGGTTTTGCTATATTTTGTCACTATCGGCGTTTTCCACTTCACGACTTCCTTGCGAAGCAGTTTTACCGCCTTGTCGATATCAAATTTATTTGGCATTATGTATATGATCGTTAAGCCAGTTTGTGGCGCAAATTAAGCAGTTTATTAATGTTCCGTTTTTCCCAGGCCATTGCCCAACTATACTGCTCATACTCTTTTTCAAGACAACGAAACTCAGCGCCATGATGGCGGCGTTCGCCATTCGCCCCTCTTTTTGACCCCAATTTTTTGTGAAGCAGTTCATGATAAACGACGAGCCCTAAATACTCCACCGGAACCGTTTCTGAATCGAGAACCGGGTGAACCCTGACGAGGTCCAAATCCCGGTCATAAAGGCCAAGCTGGATCATCCTGTTTCCATATCTTCGTTTTTTTCTGCGCGGTTTCTCACCCCACGTTATATTTATATTCAATTCCCCGTTAAAATACCTGGCATTAACACTTTTGGCTATTTTTCGCAGGTTGTACACTTTGCCAACAGGGTTCGTGCGTGACAAAACTTTTTGGGCCACATGAGGCGGAAGGGTGCTTTTCTCGGCAAACTCCATAACAGTGCGCGGAACACGCAAAGTTTCACCTTTTATAAAACGCACGATATCGTAAACCGTGTTTTCATCTGCCAACAAAAAAATGCGGGAGAGGCGAACATAAACAAGCCCCGCCTGACGTTTAATAGAAATTAGTGATTTTCTGTTATTGGTAAACGTGAGCTTAAGCCCATGGCCGACTTCCCGATACAGCGTATTTGAAATGGCGTTTTCAAAAAGATCGGGCGACAAGCTCATAAGTTTTTAATTTTTCGAATCATGGTTTATAATGAGACCTTAAAAATTATGTCTGAAAACGCACGAAAATCAAAACAGTTTTTCGAAGACGGCGTAGCCCTATACCGTAGCCGTAAACTGCGCAAGGCCGTTCACTGTTTCGATGAAGCAATACGATTCAACCCTGAATTTGCGCAAGCATATAACAACAGGGGAAGCGCCCTCTCGTCACTTGGCAAGAAAAAGGACGCAATCGTTGATTTCGACCATGCCATAAAAATAGACCCCAACTATGCCGCCGCATACAATAACCGTGGCAATGTTAAATCCGCCATGGGGCATAAGAAAGATGCGATAGAAGATTTCGACCATGCTATCAGGATAGGCCCTAACTATGCCGTCGCATATAACAACCGTGGTAACGTTAAATCTGCCATGGGGCAAAAGGAAGCGGCGATAGCCGATTATGACGAGGCTGTGAAACTAGACGCCAACTACGCCGCCGCATACCACAATCGGGGTAGCGCAAAATCTGCCATTGGTAAAAAAGAGGAAGCAGTAAAAGACTTCGATCACGCTCTACGGCTGGAACCGAAACTATCCAAGGCATATAACAGCAGAGGAAGCGCAAAAGATACCCTTGGGCAAAAAGAAGAAGCCATCGCCGACTACGACGAAGCAATACGTTTAGACTCCAAATTCTCGGTGGCCTATTACAACAGGGCCAACGCCAAATATGACCTTGGTCAAAAAGAGGAAGCCATAACGGACTTCGATTTGGCGCTCAAGCTCGACCCGTCCGCCGCACAGGTTTATAACAACAGGGCCAACGTTAAGGCCGACCTTAGCAGAATGGAAGAGGCTATTAGCGACTATAACGAGGCGATAAAAAGAGAACCGGAATATGCCGCCGCCTACTATAACAGGGCAAACGCCAAAGTCTCTTTGGGCAGAAGAAAAGACGCAATAGCGGACTATTCGGAATCGATAAGGCTGGACCCCGATTTCATTCAGGCCTATTACAACAGGGCTAATTCAAGGTCTGAATCTGGAGACAAGGAAGGCGCCCTGGAAGACTATACGGCAGCTATCAACGTTTACCCCAACTATGCCGCCGCATACAACAACCGTGGCAATGTTTTAGTGGCACTCGACAGAAACGAGGAAGCAACGGTTGACTATGACGAGGCTATACGGCTGAACCCTAACTATTCAGAAGCATATCACAACCGTGGGAACGCCAAAACATATATGGGCATGCTAGACGAGGCGACCGTGGACTATCAAACGTTCATAAGGCTGGCCAAACTTTCCGGTTTAAAAGAGCTAATAGACTTCGCCGAAAAGGATAGAAAATTCATCGAAGACTATGAAAAGTCAAAAAGCGGAGGCGAACCGGCTCCTGAAGCGCCGCCGTCTCTCCCATCAAAGCCGGAGCAAGCACCCGCTCTTCCTACTACGCCTTATAAAGACACGGTATCGGAAGCTATTCTTTTTCTCGACATGGCAGGTTCCACCGAAATAATGAACACCTATGGCGGCTACCATTTCTTCCAGCTTTTTAATAAGCTCGAAGATATGTTCATAGACGTTGCCACAAAAGAAAATTGCCTTTACCGCAAGGGGCTTGGCGACGGGTTCATGAGCGTTTTTAAAGAGAACGCCGAAGCCATACGAACTTCTATCGAAATTATGCGGGCGGTGAAGGAATATAACAAAACCGCCGATGAACAAACAACTATAGATATAAGAATCGGCATAGACTATGGCGAAACAAACGTGCGGCACGATGGAGACAGGCTGGGCATACCTGTAAGCGCCGCCGCGAGAATTGAAAGCTTGCAAGCAGGTAACTTTAGCCAGCTACAAATAAACAAGGACGAGCTTCCGGTTAAGGGCCGAATATTCATAACCTACATAGCCTATAGCGCCATAAAAGATAACCCAGACATAAAATGTTCTGAAGTCGGCTGGGCGGAACTAAAAGGCATCGAAGGCGTCAGGTACGATATATTCCTTGTCGATTGGGAAAACAGCGCCTAGACCAGGCTATCAAGAATCGTTTTCGCCGTTTTTTCCGATACGCTTAAAACTTCCCTGATATCTTCAACGCTCGCCTCTCGTATTCTTTTAACCGATCCGAATTTTTTTAAAAGCGCCTTTTTGCGTTTAGGGCCAACACCCGGTATCTCGTCTAGCAGTGACCGCGTCATCTCCACCCCGCGCACCTTTCGGTGATACGACACGGCGAACCTGTGGGCTTCGTCTCGTGCGCGTTGCAAAAGCCGCCTCCCGGCAGACGAGCCCGGGGCAAACTCCACATAACCGGTTGGCATATAAAACTTGTCTGTATCAGGGTTTTCTCGGTCGCCTCCCTTGGCTATCCCCACAACCGGCGGAGCGGTTATGTTCATTTCCTTAAACCGTTCAATCACCGCCCCAACCTGCCCCTTGCCACCGTCGATAATAATAAGGTCCGCAAAAGGTTTTTTCTCCTCCGCAAGTCTTTTATAACGCCGCTCCAAAACTTCTGCCATAGACGCAAAATCATCTGGCCCGTCTACACGCTTTACCTTGTATTTGCGATAATCCTGTTTGGAGGCAGAGCCGTCTTTAAACACAACGCAAGACCCGACCGTTGCAAAACCACTTGTATTCGATATATCGTACGCCTCCATAGTGTGAGGCTCGCTTTTAAGGCCAAGGGTGTTCATTATGTTGGAGAGCGCCGCCCGTCTGGCCGATAAGGAATGGGTATCTGATTCAAGCGCAAGGCGGGCGTTTTTTCCCGCCATCAACACAAGCTTTCGTTTTGCCCCCTTGATGGGGGTTTCAAGGCTAACCTTTAAACCACGAATATTTGAAAGCCGCCCGGCAAGAGCAGATTCACCGTCAGGTTTTCCGTCTACGATAACAACGGGCGGTGGCGGCATTCCTTCGTCGTAAAACTGCCGGATGAAGGCACCTAGAACCTCGCTCCTGTCTTTTTTATCTACCATGTCGAACATAAAACTTTTCTCGGCGTTCACCTTGCCGGCACGAACCTGAAGAAGATATATAACCGCCATGTCGTTAGCCTCCCACGAGGCAATTATGTCTTGATCCGCCATGTTGGTTTGTGTCATGAGTTGCCGCTCGTTTAACCTTTTTATTGCCGCTACCTGGTCACGATACCTTGCGGCTGATTCATACAGTTCTTTATAAGATGCCTCTCTCATTTTTTCATTCAGCGTTTTTAAAAGATCTGCATTTTTGCCTTTCAGGAAAAGTACAACTTCGTCTACAAGGTCACGATACTCATCCTTTGTGACCAAACCCGCACATGGTGCCAGGCAACGCCCCATCTGATGATTAAGACACGGTCTTCTTGGCGGTTTGTTGTCGAGGTTATCTCTGCTCTGACGCAGGGGGAAAATTTTGTGAATGGGCCACATTGCGGAGCGCACCGATTTTGCCGAAACGTATGGGCCAAAATAGATACCGCCGTCATTTTCTACACGCCGCGTTATGACGAGACGCGGGTAAGTTTCGTTCATCGTAAGCTTAAGATACGGATAGTTTTTGTCGTCTTTCAAAAGTACGTTGTATGGCGGCTTTTCTTTTTTTATCAGATTATCTTCCAGTATCAGGGCGTCGGTTTCTGAAGCCGTTACGATAAAATCTATTGAACGCGCCTTTTGCACCATCACCGAGATGCGCGGCGAAAGAGCCGATGAACCATGAAAATAAGAACGAACGCGGGAGCGCAAAACTTTCGCCTTGCCGATATACAAGATTTCCCCCTTACCGTCCTTGATTTTATATACGCCCGGCGATGTAGGAGCGCTGGCCGCCGTCTCTTGCAATATTTCCAAACTCTTTTTCATCCACCAATTATAACCGCCAAACAAGCAAGGCATTATCCTCTAAATTTGGTAGCCCGGCCTTCAAATATCAAAGCTATCAGACCAAACCTGACAAAACAGATTTTTGGTCTGCGTAAAACCATTAATAATCAAAGCATTACGGGTTGCACCCTATTGGCATGGCTGTTGCTATACATATAAGGCAAGCAAAACAAGACGGAGGGTGCATATGTTACAGATTCCCGTTACAGCCATTATTACTGTCGTAATAGGCCTAAGCGTATTGCTTGCGGCGGTCAAAATTGAACGCACATCCCAAAGCGCATCGCCACCCTTGGCAAAACGAACGGGCTCTGTTGCGACTCTTGGCGAAAGGCTTTTGGGGCAATATGCGGGAGGCGCATTGTCTGTAGAAAGTATGCTAACAACAATGCAATTAGAGTTCGGCGATAGCGGGCCTGAGCGGCTTTTAAAAATAGTGGATGCCGCCCTGTTTATACGGCACGATTTAAAGCTGGACAGGCTTTACTGCCTGCGCGGACTAATTTTGCGACATATGGGACAGGAAAACGAAGCGGCAGGCGCGTTCCGGCTGGCGCTTAAAAACAACCCTGAAAGCATGGACGCCAGAATGAGCCTTGTTATCCACTATATGAAAGGAAAAATGTTCGGCTCTGCACGGGTGGAAATAGAAAAAGTATTGAAGGCAAACGATGCAAAGTACGTCCACAAAACAATCGGCTCTGATATTTCAGACGCCGCTTGAGGAGAACTGATGAGCAAAATCACCACCACCCCCCTATGCTCATCACTCTCCACCCTCCCATTCCTGTCCGCCCCGGCAATGACACCTCGGGACGGGCAGGAACAGATTTTGCCGTGGAGAACTCAGTCATTCTGCAAAATGGCGTGAACGCGTTAACAAGAAGGTCAGCAGTGGCAATCATGGTTTGGGCCGTGACAGACAAGACGGCGTGACCCGCCGTCAGCCTCTTATCGTCCCCGTCCTTGACATCAAGGGCGGGGATGTAGTCGCCGCGACAGGAGGTGACAGGAAGAAATACAAACCTGTAAGGGCACCCATTTTTACCTCATCGGACCCTGTCTCGATTGTTAAACGCTACAATGCGCTTTTTAATTTCAACCTTTTTTATGTGGCTGATCTTGACGCCATTACGGGCAATGGAGATAATTCCAAATCGATATCGCAACTGCTCGGCATGGCAGGTTATAAGTTTCTGATAGATGGCGGCTACAAAAAGTTATCTGACATTCAACATCATCATCGAGGCACCCCCATAATCGCCACCGAAACATTTATGCAATGGGATAGCTCAGAGTCGCTCTCCGGTACTCTGGTTTCCATAGATACAAACGGTGAAAATCTGATTTCTCCTGTTCCCAACGCAACGGTTAAGCAGATACTTCAAAAAGCGAGAAGACGTGGCGCAAAAAGGTTTATACACCTAAAGCTTGACGTTGTCGGAACAGAAAACTTTGCGCAGAATCTGTTAATCCCGCCACAAGAGGATGAAGAGTGGTTTGCAGGCGGAGGGGTGAGGTCACAAAGTGACCTTCAAACCCTCGCCGCAACAGGTTATGCAGGGGCGCTCGTAGCAACCGCCCTGTATAAAGGCAGTCTACCCTAGGAGACTATTTCCGCATCTGTGAAGAAATAAGAAATCTCGCGCTCAGCGGATTCTTCCGAATCAGAACCATGAACGGAGTTTTTCTCAAGGCCTATGGCGAGTTCCTTGCGAATGGTTCCTTCAGCCGCATCAGCAGGGTTTGTGGCACCCATCATTTCTCGCCATTTGGGCTGGGCGTCATCGCCTTCCAACACGGCAAGAACAGACGGGCCGGAGCTCATGTAGCCCGTAAGCGATCCGAAAAAGGGCCTCTCCTTATGCTCGGCATAAAAACCTTCAGCCTGTTCTAAAGTCATGTGAACAAGCTTCATGCCAACAACCGTAAGCCCTTCGGTGGCTATTCTGCTAAGTATTTTTCCTGCAAGCCCGCGCTCTACGGCATCCGGCTTTATCATCGCAAAAGTTCTGGACATCTTTTCTCCTCAAAAAAAAAATTGGCGCCGGACAGAATTTCTGTTCCGACGCCGATAGAAAATCAGTAAATTAAAAGTTATGGAACATAAGAATCTACGATTTTGTTTATATCGTAATCTTTAGTGGCACCAACAAGCTTGTTTATCTCGGCAAGCTTCTCTACAAGAGTTGGCCGCTCAACCTGATAAAGAATACCGGTGGGCACTTTGGTCTTGGAGTTACCAAGAGCTATTTTCAGTGCCGCAGAAAGATCGGTTACGTCATGATCTTCCGGAATTTCGTCGATGGCCTCTTTGTAAGAATCGAACGTGTTCACCTTGTTAAAAGTAGGACACGGGCTAATGATATTTACAAAGGAGAAACCTTTATGCTGAATAGCCTTCGTAACTATTTCCTGCACCACTTTACCCTTGGAGCTGTAACCCTGCGCAACAAACGTGGCACCATAGGCCAGCGTAAACGCAAGCGGATTAACAGGGTTGTCCGGCGTGCCGTAGGGCGTGAGAGAGCCCACCATGCCTTGATCACTGGTAGGCGAAACCTGCCCCTTGGTAAGCCCGTAAATGGCATTATCCATAAGGATGTAGGTAAGGTCGGTGTTTTTTCTTGCTACATGTGGAACATGCCCGCCACCGATTGAAAAACCGTCGCCATCGCCGCCGAAGCAGATAACTTCAAGTTCTGGTTTGGCAAGCTTCACACCAGCCGCAACAGGCAGAACACGACCATGGGCCGTGTGCATTCCGTATGTTTTAACAAAATACGGAAAACGTGAAGAACAGCCAATGCCCGACACGAGAACGGTGTTGTTGATGTCTATCTTAAGGTCGGCAAAAGCCTTGAGAACGGAGTTTAAAACGCCGTAGTCACCACAACCGGGGCACCACGTAGGTGGAATAACACTTTTGTAATCTTTAGCCTTTAAAGGCGCAGTAGCAGTTGTCATTATGACACCTCCTTTATCTTGTCAGCAATTTCCCGTGGCGTAAACGGCATGCCACCGTAGATCGTATAACTTATAGGATCAAAGTTGATTTCGCCCTTCATCACCTTGGCAAGCTGACCCTGTTTGTTTATTTCAGGTATCAGGATTTTGTCATGCTTTTCGATAAACGGTTGCAATGCCTTCATTGGAAGCGGCCAAACGAGCTTCGGATAAATCGCGGAGACTTTTACACCTTCAGCTCTTGCCACGCCTATAGCTTCGCGAAGAGTACCGATAGTAGAACCCCATGCGATAACACCCAAGGTCGCCCCTTCCTGCTCGTCCACCTCGGTGGCCGGGAAAAAGTCCTCTACCGTATCAAGCTTGCCGAACCTTTTGTCCAGCATCGCCACATGGTTATCAGAAGTATATTTCGGAGCGGAAGACTCCGAATGTTCAAGGCTTGCGGAAATATACGCACAACCAGGGTCTCCAGGATGCGCCATAGGCGACACGCCAGACTCTGTTATTTCATAACGTTTATACTCGCCGTTTCCGTTTGCAGGCTTGTGCCTGTCGCGGTTAACAACCCTGATTTTTGAAGGATCGGGGCGTTTTATAGACGAAGTACGGAAGCCCATGGAACCATCTGAGAGGAATAACACCGTGGTTTGATATTTCTCTGCCACGTTGAACGCCTCAACCGTAAGGTAAACACAGTCTTCGATATTTTCAGGGCTTATAACCACTTTCGACGCATCGCCATGACAGCCGTGCGCCGCAAGAAGAAGGTCAGACTGTTCATGCTTCGTAGGAAGGCCGGTTGAAGGGCCACCCCTTTGAACGTCAACGATAACAAGGGGCGTTTCCATCATCGACGACATGCCGATAAGCTCCTGCATTAGTGACAAGCCAGGGCCGGAAGTAGAGGTCATTGATTTCGCACCGGCGTATGAAGAACCGATTACGTTGGCAATAGACGCTATTTCGTCCTCGGCCTGAACCAGCGTGCAGCCAAACTTTGGCATATGGCGCGACAGGAAGCTGGCAACCTCGGTAGCCGGGGTTATGGGATATGCACTAAAGAACTCAACACCGGCAAGCAGGGCACCCAAGCCTATCGCCTCGTTACCGGCAATGACAATGGTTCCTTCCGTAGGTGTTCCGCTATCCATTTTGTAAGGGTCGGTTTTCTTTAAGTTATTACGCACATGGTCACGACCATAGTCGAGAGCCTTAAAGTTAATGTCAACAACGTCCTGCCCTTTTTTGCCGAACTTGGCTTCCACCGTCTCGCGAATAGAATCCATCGAGATAGAGAAAAGTTCCGCCACGGCACCTAAAGCCACCATGTTCTTGGCGCGATAAGTTCCAAGGTCTTCCTTTGCGCCACGGCTCATAGGAACCGGATAGCAGGCAACGCCTTCGATGTTAACTTCGTCTTCAATGTCGCCGCCCGGATAGTCATAAACAAGAACGGTTCCCTCTTTCAGGTCCGCCATGTTTACGTCGAGCGCCTCCTTGTTGAATACGCACACAACCTGAAACCCGTCTCCCTCACTCAAGATTTTCTCATGAGAAAAACGAGCCTGATACATCGCATAACCACCCTTGATCTCGGCCGGGAAGGTTTTGAAAGTCAAAACCTCAAGCCCGGATCTAGCAGCGGCTCGGGCGACCATATCGCCAGCAGAGATGATACCTTCTCCGCCTTCTCCACCAAACCTGATCGTAAGATCCTTTTTTTCTGCCACCGTTTTCACCCTTTCAAGCTATTTAAAGGTTTCTCTAATTCATCGCGTTTTTTATAGTTTCACCCAGGTCAGCAGGAGATTTGCACACTGCCACCCCGCACTCGGCAAGAACTTTCATTTTCTCATCAGCAGTGCCTTTACCGCCAGAGATTATCGCGCCCGCATGTCCCATCCGTCTGCCCGGAGGAGCCGTTTGCCCCGCTATAAAGCCGACAACCGGCTTGTTTACATGTTCTTTTACATACCGTGCGGCGTCTTCCTCGGCAGAACCACCGATTTCACCTATCATGCAGATAGCCTCTGTCTGCGGGTCTTCATTAAACATCGTTATGACGTCTATGAAATCGGTACCGTTAACAGGGTCGCCCCCTATGCCCACACAGGTAGATTGCCCAATTCCAAGGCCGGTAAGCTGGCCCACAACTTCGTAGGTAAGCGTGCCGGAACGAGAAACGACGCCAACGGGGCCGGGCTTGTGTATATGCCCCGGCATAATGCCGATTTTCGCTTGCCCAGGGGTAATAACGCCAGGACAGTTAGGCCCCACAAGGCGGCTTTTCTTATCCTGCATATACTTTTTAATTTTAATCATGTCGTAAACGGGAATGCCCTCCGTTATGCAGATAACGAGGTCGATTCCGGCTTCCACAGCCTCAAAAATCGCGTCTGCCGCAAAAGGGGGCGGAACAAAAATCATGGTGGCGTTGGCAGATGTCGCGTCAACCGCATTCTGAACCGTGTTAAACACGGGAACGCCGTCTACATTTTGCCCTTCCTTGCCAGGAGTTACGCCGGCAACAACGTTTGTGCCATATTCTTTACATCCACCGGCATGAAAAGAGCCTTCCTTGCCGGTTATTCCCTGAACCAGAAGTTTTGTGTTTTCGTCTACTAGTATGCTCATGGTTCCCCCTATACTCCCGCCGCCGCTTTAACGGCCGCAACAACTTTTTCCGCTCCATCCCGCATGCCGGAGGCCACGGTAAAGTCGAACCCGCTATCTTCCAGTATCTTCTTTCCTTCGTCCACGTTTGTGCCTTCCATGCGGATAACAACCGGAACCTTGATGTTTATTTTCCCGGCCGCGTTCACAACACCGTTCGCCAGGCGATCACACCGCAAAATACCACCAAAAATGTTTATGAAAATGCCTTGCACACTTTCGTCAGCCAGAATTATGCGTAACGCGTTTTCTATCTGTTCTTCAGAAGCGCCGCCGCCGACATCGAGAAAATTAGCAGGTTCGCCGCCTGATATTTTAATTATGTCCATAGTAGCCATGGCAAGCCCTGCGCCGTTGACCATACAGCCGATGGAACCGTCGAGCTTTATATAGTTAAGGTCATATTTGCTCGCTTCGGTCTCAAGTTCTTCTTCCTCAGAGAGGTCACGGCATTCGACCACGTCTTTTTGACGGAAAAGGGCGTTGGAATCAAAATTCATTTTACAATCGAGCGCTATAACCTTGTTATCTCCCGTAACAACCAGTGGGTTAATTTCGGCTAACGAACAATCTTTAGCCTCAAACGCCTTGTATAATTTGAGCAAAAACCCAACCGCCGCTTTAAAGCCTTCAGGCGGAAGGTTTAGGAAAAACGCGAGTTTACGAGCCTGCGACGGCATGAGGCCCATGGTGGGGTCCACCCATTCTTTCATTATCTTTTCAGGGGAATTCTCGGCGATCTCCTCGATCTCCATGCCACCTTCTTCAGATACCATCACACAGGCTTTTTCCTGTTCACGGTCTATAACGATGCCAATATAAAGTTCTTTGGCTATGTCCATTCCCTCTTCTATCAGAACAGTGTTAACCTTTTTGCCCTCAGGGCCCGTTTGGTGGGTAACAAGGTTCATTCCAAGAATAGATTTTACCGCTTCCTGCGCTTCTTCCAACGTTTTGGCAAGTTTTACGCCACCACCTTTGCCGCGGCCACCCGCGTGTATCTGCGCCTTTACGACAACAGGGAGACCAAGCTCGTCCACAATTGCCTTTACGTCGTTGGCGTCGTTTAGAACACTTCCCTTAGGTGTAGGAACCCCGAATTTCCGAAGGATTTCCTTGCCCTGATACTCATGAATATTCATGCTATTTGCACCCTATTTAAAGACAGACTCCGACCCTCGTCAAAAAAAAATGAGAACCGAGATACTATCACAGCCAAACGATTAGAGTCAATTTGCCCGCAAAGCGCCAAATATGGCGGAATTTGGGGTATTTTCGGTATTACTACGAAAGCTTGGTAACCTCAAAGACACCAGGATGATCTGCCAGCAAAATCTCGCGGTTTTTGCCTTGCCAGTATTCATAAAACTTTTCACGCTCATCGTCTGTAGCTATTCCCTGAATAACTTTAGCGATGTAATTTGAGTAGCCCAAAACTTCTTCATCCATAGGAATAACGGAAGGGTTCGCAACCACAGAGACCTTGGCACCCGTATCGAGGCGGGTATACTCTGCCGTAATTCCATCTCCCCCTTCAAAATCGTCGTCATATGTGAACCTGTCGGCACGAACGAATCTTCCGCCAAGACCGTGGAAACCTGTTTCTATCGCGGCACCTGTGAGGAACTGAATTACCTGGCCTATCGGGCCGTTGGCCCCTTGATCGCGGGCACCTGCGTAACGCACGTCTATTTCGCCACGAACAGGCACTTCATTGCCGTAAAGCTCTTTTAGGGCGACCTTGGTCATCATGAAGGCGGTTGTAACAGAAGCACAAGCGTGGCCCGCCACCTTCACACAGTCGCTGTATTCGTAATATATCGGCTCGTCATCCGCAATGGCGCCAAGAACAGCCGCCAAAGGATCGCGCATGGCAATGGGTTCCGCTTTTGAGAAGAAATCCTGTTTCCAGTTCGTTTCAGTCATAAATACCGCCTTGAAAAACTAATAATTGGGATAGTGGATTTGAGGCTGTGAAAACTACTTTTTGGAGATAGCGGAGTTTAGGGCCTCTAAAAACTTTGCGACGTCTACGTTGTTAAGCGTACACGCCGCCGCCAGCGACTGGGCACCGCCGCAACAGGAGTCAACCTTCCAGTCGTTAAAAACTTTCATGGTTTCAGGGTGCTTGCTCACGACATCATTTATTATCATATTCTCTTCAATTACGGACATGTACACTACATCCTTTCAAACAAACAATAAAAGCTAGAAATTTTATTAGAATTGGTCTTATAACGATATGACTTTTATCACAGAGCGCAGGCGGCAGAGCTGTTGTGATACTTTAACCCTATGAAAAAAACTTACTTGTCTCCGGCAAAAATAAACATTCTGCTAAAGGTAACAGGCAAAAAAAATGACGGATATCATGAAATAGTTACCATATTTCAGAAAATATCGCTTTTCGACAAGCTGGTTTTTGAAATTACCGACAATGGCAAAATAAAGCTTTCATGTGACGATCCTGACATCCCGACGGATGAAGGGAACCTTGTGGTAAAAGCCGGGCTTGCCTTAAAAAGGCTAACAAGCCAAAACCTGGGCGCAAACGTAAAGCTTAAAAAAAGGATACCCGTAGCGGCAGGATTAGGCGGAGGAAGCTCTAACGCCGCCACAACTCTTGTTGCGTTAAACAGCCTCTGGAACATAAACGCACCAGCTGAAAAACTTGCAAAACTTGCACTAAACCTGGGTGCCGACGTTCCGTTTTTTCTCTCTGGCCCCGCCGCTCTCGCCTGTGGGATAGGAGAAAAATTGACACCTATCCTGCCTGAAAAAAGCGTTTCGCTACTTCTTGTAAACCCGGGGTTTGGGCTTTCCGCAGGTGATGCGTATAAGGAAGCTCATTTTAGTTTCGAGCCGTTTAGCGCCTCCCAGAGTCTTATAGAGGATATAAAATCGGGCAACCCTGCAAAAATATCGAAGCATATGGAGAACGACCTTGAAACTTGGGCATTAAAAAAAAGCCCTAAGCTTGCTTTGCTTAAACAACAAGTTGAAAGCACAAAACCTGCCCCGTTAAAAACCATGGTGTCAGGAAGCGGGCCAACCCTGCTTGCCATATATGAGTGCCACGAGCAGGCGATGGAGGCTAAAAAAAACCTGCAGAATGAAGCGCCATTTTTGGCCTGTGTAAAAACGGTTACCCTGCACAACCCAAAGCCTATGTGAGCAGGGGTTGCAAAAACCACCAACAATCATTTAACCTTCGGAAAAAATTGGTTTAACCTTCGCAAATAAGATAAAATGAGGGGATATGGTCGTTTAAAAACTTTTATTAAAAAACCGTTTAACAGCGAATACGCTACGGCGTAATTTCTTATTTTGAAGGTAAATCTTGTGGACCTATCTAATCTGTTCCCTGTTAACAAAAAAATAGCTTTCAGGCTCTCGTCGGAACCTGAAGGAGAAAACCATTACTGCCTCATAAAAAAAACTAAAGACCCCCTGATAGCAGTAGTCGTTTCTAACAAAGATAAAAACAGCCTCTCCCTGAACATAGGTGACAACCTGCTTTTCCTTAGCGAACAAAAGGGTGAAACATGGGTTACACCGGTTAAAGTGGCTCAGAACCAATCGCACCCTTTAATTATTTTACATGTCGAAGGCGAGGCGTCTCCCATGGCGATAGGGGAGGAGACTGACCATGAAATTTCAGAAGAACCGGAGGAGCTCCCACCGCCGCCAGCACCCATATCCGAAATAGAACTTATCGACGGCGATGTAGCGACCGAGGAACAGGAAAAGGTAGAGGACGAGGTTGAGGTCACAAAACCCCTGGACGATAACAGTAATGTGACAACCGAGGAGGACGACCTCTCCGATATGGTAATAGCCGGCAGTGGCACAGAAAAAGAAATTGATATCGGAGATATCGAGGAAGACCCTGTAGTAGAAAACCCTTTTGTTGTCACCACCCCTGTTGAACCTGCCAAGATTTCAACACAGGTTTCAAGCGCTACCGTGGAACCCCACGATTTCTTCAATGTTTCCGTTGCGGTTGTTGAAATTGAAAAAGCAGAAAAACTTGCCGAGGCGATAGAAAATGAAACGTTAAATGCAGAAGGAGAACCTTCTGCCACAAGCCCCCTGCCAGACGACCTTGACCCAGCCATAAAAATGGCGTTTGAGCGGATAGGAAAAATTGAGCAAGCAGTCGAGGAGATAAGGTCTGCCACTCTAGCCTTTTCTCCCTCCCGTTCAGCCATTTCGGGAACGTGCATAGGGCTTGACGCAAGCGGCATGCAAATCGCATTGAGCGAGGAACCTCTCGCAGGTTCCATAGTTTTGCTTGACGTTAACAAGGCATGGCACCCGCAACTAAAATTTACGGCCTTAGCCGAAACTGGCACAACCGTGGAACTTAACGGGCTTTTTATGGTCGATTTCAGTTTTACGACCATCCACTTAAAAAGCATAGAACGGATAAACGAATATAACGAGTATTGGGCGGAGCGCCTTAAAACGCTAAAAGAGATGGCCCTTATGCGCAAAAATGGCAGTTGAAATAGAGTTCCTTACGCTCTTTAGCAAAAAGAGAGTAAGGAAAGACCGGTACGACCGTCTTGAGGATTTCCTCACGATACCGGTGAGGGTAACTCAGGGCCAGATCGTGGCAAGAGAAATTGAAGCAGGCACGGTTCATGAGGACAAAAAAGTGGGCGTAAGGTTTACGGTTCCTGACGACAGAGAAACGGCAAGTTATCTTGCAGACAAACTTTCGATGTCAGATGAGAACCCGGGAGATATCGTAAGCCAGATAAACGGGTTCCTGTGCGTACGCGACGAACGCCTGACAGTCACCAGAATTTTTGAAGTTTTCGCAGACATTAACTCATACTCAGGAAATATATCCGAGCCATTGTCCATCAGAATACATGGGGGAATAAGCGGGGGCGTAAAAATAAGATCGAATAACGACATAGAAGTTTTAGGTTTAATGGAAAATGGTGAAATCCATGCAGGCGGAAACTTATTGCTAAAAGGCGGCATAACAGGAAATGGAGAGCTGACCACCGCTTGCTCAGGAAAAGATTTATATGTAAAGTTCGTACAACAAGGAAAGCTTGAGTCGGGCGGTTCCATAACGATAGACGGCCCTGTTATGAATTCTGACTTAACCGCCGCAAAAAAAATAACTCTTCGCGGCAATGCAAGGCTGGTTGGCGGAGTGACCATGGCAAAAGAAGAGATATCAACACCGCAGGCAGGTTCTGAAGCGGCAACACCTACAAAAATAAAACTTGGCAAAGACCCTTTCCTTGCACGTCGCAAAAAAAAACGTGAGGAAACCTTGCAAAACGCACAGGACATTTTGGCAAGAAACTTGGGAAAAATCAGAATCGCCCTGAACAATTTAGACGGAATGCCGGACTTTAACCCTGAAGACATGTTGTCTTACATATTCCACATGTCAGACATGGCCCGCGAAGGTAAAAAAGAAGGGCTAAGTAACGATAAGGCAGAATGCTTCACGCAACTAGGCGGTTATTTACTCTCCGCTATTTATCAAAAAGATCAGCTAAAAAAGATAGAAGCAGATATTTCTTCTGACGAATCTTACGATGCCCCGTGTGAAAACGCGTCTTTAAAGGCGCTTGCGATAGCTCATCCGGGAGTAACGATATCTATTGTCAACGAGACAATAACACTCGACCGGGAATATGAGAACATCCGGTTTGCCATTAAAAATGGCAGGATAAAACCAACCACGCTTAAATAGCTTTTTGGAGATAGTTAATTGACTACTTTTATCGGAATCGTAGCCGGCGGAACACTTCTTTTCTACGCCATCCTGATGCAGGGAGGGGTCGGGATTTTCTGGAACGTGCCGGCGCTCATGATCGTATTTGGTGGCACACTGGCCGCGCTCCTGATCTCATATCCTCTGCCGAGAGTTTTAAAAGTAACGGGCGTGCTACTGCAAATTTTTAAAAAAGACGTGCAACACGCGTCGTGGGTCATAAAGCTGATGGTGGAGCTGTCGTTCAAAGCGAGGCAACAGTCACTGCTGGCGCTCGACGAAGAGCTTAACAAGGTAGACAACAGGCTGGTGAAACTTGGGCTTGAACTTGTTATCGATGGTCAACCGGCCAACATGATACGCGAACTGCTGGAAACGGAACTAAATTTCA
>UOGC01000102.1_pt1 | contig 19617 bp, 18 predicted proteins | sample 1988541 | NCBI WGS metagenome assembly UOGC01 (sample SAMEA4712194, study PRJEB27164) | hydrothermal vent metagenome | biome: marine basaltic hydrothermal vent biome; feature: marine hydrothermal vent; material: mineral | place: Pacific Ocean | collected 2011-06-14/2011-07-23 | depth 1689 m
ATTATTTATCCTGCGCTCCTGCTCAAAACTTCACTCAAACGCCACCTTTTGAGTTTGCTCAAAGGACGCGTTTCAATTATTTTTACTTTGTCGCCAATTTTGAGGGTGTTCTCCTCATCATGAACGTGATAGCGCTTCCCACGGGTAAGAACCTTTTTCAACACAGGGTGCTGTATGGTTCTGTCCACACGGACAACGGCTGTTTTGTCCATTTTGTCGCTTACGACAACGCCGACTCTGGTTTTTCTGTATCCACGGCTTTTAACTTCTTCGCTCATCCTTCAGCTCCCGCTTTTGCGGCCTCCTTCTTGCGCTGGTTTATCAGGGTGTTAACCCGTGCGATATCCCGCCTCGTGTCGCGAAGCTTGGCCGAGCTATCCAGCTGGGCCGTAGCATGTTGAAACCTTAATTTCATATAGGACTCTTTAAGCTCAAAAAACTTAAGGGAGATTTCATCTTCCGTCATTTCGTTTAGCTTCTCGAACTTCATATTACAAAGCTCCTGTCATCTTTATTCAAATATCGTGTTGCCACCGGCAACTTGTGGGCCGCACGCGACATCGCTTCTTTTGCGATTTCCGGAGAGACACCATCTAGTTCAAAAAGAATTCGGCCCTGCCGCACACGGGCAACCCAACGTTCCGGCGAACCTTTACCTTTACCCATTCTTACTTCGGCAGGTTTTTTACTTAACGGCTTATCAGGGAAAACACGTATCCAAACTTGTCCGCCACGTTTAACATGACGGGTAATGGCGATACGAGCCGCCTCAATCTGCCGGTCGGAAATATATCCGGGCTCCAGCGTTTGCAAAGCATATTTGCCAAAACTTATTTTCGATCCACGCCAGGCTATCCTGCGATTGCGCCCTTTTTGACGTTTTCTGTATTTTACTTTTTTAGGCATTAACATGGGTAGTTACTCCGTAGGCTTGACGGCTTTTGTGTCAGTAGTCGGCCCGCCAGGTGGCAAGTCCGCTTTGGCGGCCTCCACAACTTCTTCTATCTGCTTTTGGGCTCTAAGTTTCTTCTGCACTTCCAGCCTTCGGGCATCACGACCAGATAAAACCTCGCCTGTAAAAATCCAAACTTTTATTCCGATTATGCCAAACGTAGTGTTAGCCTCGGCAACGCCATAGCTTACGTCGGCCCTTATAGTGTGCAAAGGAACACGCCCCTCGCGATACCACTCGGTTCTTGCAATCTCGGCTCCGGCCAAACGGCCCGCACAGTTAATGCGAATACCCTTTGCGCCAAATCTCATTGTAGTAGAAACAGACTTTTTCATCGCCCGACGAAACGCCACGCGGCGCTCCAGCTGTAAAGCGATGCTCTCGGCTACAAGCTGTGGGTCAAGCTCCGGCTTCCTGACTTCTTTAATATTGAGGAAAATTTCGTTTTCCGGAACCATCTGCTGAATCGAGACTTTTAGTCTGTCGACCTCCTGCCCCCTCTTGCCGATGATTATGCCGGGTCTTGCGGCAAATATATTTATCTTTATCTGCTTGCCCTTGCGCTCTATCTTTATGCTGGATATACCGGCATGATACAGCTTCTTTTTGATATGCCCTCTAAGCTTTAAGTCGGTATGCAAATACTCGACATAAGAGGCTTTGGCGTACCAGTTGGACTCCCAGTCCTTGATAATTCCAAGCCGAAACCCTGTTGGGTGTGTTTTCTGGCCCATCTGTTACTCTTTCCCCTTATCCTTATCAGACGATTTTTTCTCCGCCGCAGGCTTCTTGGCCGCAGGCTTCTTGGCCGTAGGCTTTTTTGCCGTAGGCTTTTTTGCCGCAGACTCGGAACCCTTAGCTTCGGCACCCTTCTTTTTGGCTAACAGCTTTTTAGCTTTTTTAGCCTCAATAGCGGCACGCCTAGCGACTTCTTCTTCCTTGGCCTTTACATCTTCCTTAACTACTATAGTGAGATGGCTCGTGGGGCGACGCCATGTATCGGCCCTTCCACGCGCTCTCGGCCTGTATCTTCTGTGAACCGGCCCCTGATCTACCCATACCTCATGTACCAGAAGAATTTCAGGGTCCTCGACATTTTTAACTTCTGCGTTAGCCACAGCTGAGTTTAACAGCTTAAGCATCACCTCAGCGCCACGGCGTTGGGTGAAACGCAAAATCTTTTTCGCCTCTTCAACATTCCTACCGCGAACCATATCCGCAATAAGCCTGGTCTTCTGCGGAGAAATCCGCTCAAAACGTAACGTGGCGCGAGCCTCTATAGCTTCCATCTTTTTATAAACCGTAAAACCTTTAAGATATGACTTCTTACCGACCCTCAAGCATATCAGCCAGTTGGGAACCGATGATTTCGGAAAAAGTAGTAAGTATAGTTAGCCGGTATGGAGGTGTCAACCAATTTCGCAAAGTTTTTAACGCCTTTCGGCAACTTCCCCGATAACCGGGGCAAAACCGCAAAAAAACCTGAGTCCCGCTCCTTTGACAACCGTCATAAATTCGTCTATTATCTTTTATTTTTCAACAAGGTGCGATATCAAGTGAAAGCTATCCACATAAACCCGGCGAGTCCGTCCTATAAAGCCCTCAGGGAAGTGGCCGATATAATACTTAACGACGGCGTTATGGTTTATCCGACCGATACGATTTACGGGCTCGGTTGCGATGTTTTCTCAAAAAAAGCCGCAGAGCGCATTTCTCGAATTAAAAAGCGGGACCCGCTAAAGCCGTTTTCGTTCGTTTGTAAAGATATGGAGCAGATAAGCGAGTTCGCTTTTGTGCCTAACTTCGGATACAAACTAATGAAACGCCTCCTGCCCGGCCCATACACATTTATTCTTGAAGCAAGAAAAACAAACGTGCCGAAAAAAATGATCGGCAAAAGAAACACCGTGGGAGTGAGAATACCGGATCACCCGGTATGCAGAATGATTATCGCACTTACGGGACGGCCAATAATATCTACCTCCGTTAATCTTGCGGGAGGCGAACATTTAACAGACCCTGCCGACCTGCCGCAAAGTTTTTCCAGAAGTATAGACGTCATCCTCTCCGAGGGAGAGCTTGTTTCTGATCCTTCCACCGTAGTGGACCTCACGGGCAACATGCCAGACGTGATAAGGCTCGGTAAAGGCCCCGTAGACTGGTAACCTGCCTCCCTTTATCTCACCCATAACTAACACCCCTTTGCCGTAAAGAAGTGTGAATGTTTTTTCACATTTTTGAGGTACAATGTCTTTTTAATTTTCCCACAAGCGAAGGTAAACAGTGAAAATGGGCGATATAAACGCGATCCGTCATTCGGCGGCGCATATCATGGCCGAAGCCATACAAACCCTTTATCCGAACGCACAGTTCGCATACGGGCCGGAAACCGACGATGGTTTCTATTACGACGTAAAAATACCAGACGGCTCCTTAACGGAAACCGACCTGAAAAAAATAGAAAAGCTGATGCAAAAAATCATCAAGGGCAAACATGAGTTCAAGCGGGAAGAAATATCCCGCGAGGAAGCCTTGAAACTTTTCGCTGACCAAAAATATAAGCTTTTAACGATCGAAAACCAGTTAAAAGACGAAACAACAGTCTCTGTATACAGACAGAACGGGTTTTTAGACCTTTGCCGTGGCCCGCATGTTGAGACCACACGAGACGTACGCGCCTTCAAGATACACAGGATCGCAGGGTCATACTGGTTAGGAGACTCTAAAAACGAGCCGCTACAGCGCATCTACGGCCTCTGTTTTGAAACAAAAGACGAGCTAAAAGCCCACATCACCATGTTGGAAGAAGCAAAAAAACGAGACCACAGGCTTATAAGCAAACAACAACACCTCTTCTCGTGGCATGAAGAAGGGCCGGGGTTTCCTTTTATGCTTCCCAGGGGCCGGGTATTGTTCAACACCCTTATCGATTACATTCGCGCAAAAAACGTTGAGCGTAATTATGTAGAGATACACACGCCGCAAATGCTGGTTGAAGACCTGTGGCACACATCCGGACATGCCGACTATTACCGTGAGAACATGTATTTCTCCGAAGTCGATGAGCGTCAGTTTGCCATTAAACCTATGAACTGCCCCGGTGCCATGCTTGTTTATAAAGAGGGTAAAACGTCGTATCGCGACCTTCCCCTTCGCGTGGCGGAACTGGGTCTTGTTCACCGGCACGAACTCTCCGGCGTTCTGCATGGGCTTTTCCGCGCCCGCGCCTTCACGCAAGACGACGCACACATTTATTGCGAAGAAAAAGATTTAAAAAGCGAGATACAGGAAATTACCGATTACACTTTTAAGGTCTATCGCGATTTTGGTTTCGACAACTTTGAAATTTTCATTGCCACTAAACCTAAAAAAGCTATAGGCGATGATGAGGCGTGGGAGAGCGCGACCAGCATATTAAAATCCGCACTGGACGAGCAAAACATCGAATATAAAATAAAAGAGGGCGAAGGCGCTTTCTATGGCCCCAAAATAGAGTTTAACGTTAAAGACTGCATAGGCCGCAACTGGCAATTAGGAACGGTGCAGGTCGATTTCTTTTTACCGGAGCGGTTTAAACTTGAGTTTATCGGTGAAGATGGCACGGCACATCGCCCCGTTATGGTTCACCGTGCCATTTTCGGCTCGCTTGAGCGCTTTATCGGGGTGCTTATAGAGCATACCGCTGGCGCGTTTCCCGTGTGGCTTGCCCCCACGCAGGCCATCGTTTTGCCTATTACCGACAGCCAGAACGAATATGCGGAATCGTTGCAAAACACACTAAAAGCAGAAGGAATGCGGATAGAAGCAGACACGTCGTCTGAACGGATACAAAAGAAAATAAGAAACGCGCAGTTACAAAAAATACCGTATATGCTCGTGGTTGGCGAACGTGAACATAAAGACGCAAAGGTAGCCGTGCGTCTTCGCACCGGCGTAGACATGGGTGCCATGCCGGTGGGCGAGTTTCTGCGTGAATTCAGGAAAATTACAGCCGATAAAACATCGGAACTATGGGGGAAAATATAAAAAATGGCAAAAGATTGCTCGTTCGACATCGTTTCAAAAATCGATATGGCCGAAGTTACCAACGCAATAAAGCAGGCGTTAACGGAAATTAGCCAGCGGTACGATTTTAAAGGCTCAAAATCGGAAATCAAGCTGGATCAAAAAGCAGATGCAATCAATATTCTCTCCGACGACGAATTAAAGTTAAAAAGCGTAATAGACATATTGCAATCAAAACTTATAAAACGTGGCATATCGATAAAAGCTCTGGAATACGGCCCGGTGGAACGCGCCTCAGGCGACATGGCGCGGCAGACCATATCGCTTCAGCAAGGCATCCCGATAGAAAAAGCAAAAGAGATCGTGAAGATCATAAAGAACATGAAAGTAAAAGTTCAGGGATCGATACAAGAAGATCAGGTACGCGTTTCCGGTAAGAAACGGGATGACTTACAAGAGGTAATGACCGCGCTAAAAGCAAAAGATTTCGACATCGATATGCAATTCACTAACTACAGGTAACAATGTCTTCCTTCCCGATATTTGTCGCAGACGCCTTCACCGACGAGGCGTTTTGCGGCAATCCGGCTGGTGTAGCTCTCCTTGATGAATTCCCAGGCGACGAACTGTTGCAAAAAATATCCGCCGAAATTAACCTCTCCGAAACAGCGTTCCTTGTTAAAAAAAATGCTGGGTATGACCTGCGCTGGTTCACGCCAACAACGGAAGTAGATTTATGCGGCCATGCTACGTTGGCTTCCGCCCATCTGTTGTGGGAGATAGGCGAGGTATACAAAAACAGCACCATACGTTTCGACACGAGAAGCGGGCCCCTGTTTGCGCGTTTAACGAAGCAGGGTGTTAACCTCGATTTCCCTGTTACGGAAGTTACCGAAGCGCAAATACCAGGCAAGCTTGCAGATGGATTAAAAATACACGACCAACCAGCCGTGATGAAGGCCGGGGCCGATTATCTTGTGGAACTGCCCACGCAAGACGACGTGCTGGCTGTTGCGCCAGATTTTAAAACACTTGCAAAAGTAGAAATGCGCGGCGTAATAGTAACCGCTAAAAGTAACGAAACGGATATCGATTTCGTATCCCGCTTTTTCGCACCGTCAGCAGGGATAAACGAAGACCCCGTTACAGGCTCTGCCCATTGCGCCCTTGCGTCTTACTGGGGCGAAAAATTGGGTAAAACAGAAATGACCGCCCGACAGGTTTCAAAACGGGGTGGCACATTGCAAATCTCGTTAGACGGCGACAGGGTTACCTTAACCGGCAAAGCCATTACCACATGGCGCGGTGAGTTTTTGGTTCGTTAACCCTGTTAATGCTCCACAGGGCCTTTTTTAACGCTTATTCCAAGCTTCTTGATTTTATACCACATGCTCCGCTCAGAGATGCCAAGTTCGTCGGCGGCGCGATTCTGGCGATATGCGTTTCGCTCTAGCGCACCTAAAATTATGCCGCGTTCAAAATCATTCACGGTAGAATCAAGGTCAGACACTAAACCGTCCGGCAAACTTGAGCCCGTTTCGTGCGACGCCCCGATATTAACCGGAACAGAGTTTGCACCCAAGGCTTCGTCATCGTTCATTACAACCATGCGCTCTATCGTGTTTTCAAGCTCACGCACGTTGCCGGGCCACGCGTACGCCATAAGAATGGCCATCGCTTCAGGTGCAACGGTTTTAAGTTTTAAGTTATTTTCCGCACAGAACTTTACAAGAAAATGGTCAACCAGCGAGGGGATGTCTTCCTTCCGTTTTCTTAATGCCGGTAACGGAATAACAATTACGTTAAGCCTGAAATAAAGATCACGCCTGAACTCTTTTTTTTCTATGGCGGTTTCAAGGTCGAGGTTAGTGGCGGCAATAATTCTTATATCTACCTTACGCGGGGTGTGGCTACCCACCCTTTCAATCTCCCGCTCCTGTATCACGCGCAAAACTTTGGCCTGCGTAGTGATGGCCATATCTCCTATTTCGTCGAGGAATATAGACCCGCCGTCCGCCGCCTCAAACTTACCCATTCGCTGATCTACACCGCTTGCAACGTTCTTTTCAATTCCGAACAGCTCAGCTTCAAGAAGAGTTTCAGGTATAGCGGAGCAGTTTACGCGGATAAACGGTTTTTCGGCTCTCGCGGAGTTGTAGTGCATGGCCTTAGCTATAAGCTCCTTGCCAACCCCAGTCTCACCGGTAATCAGCACGGTAGACCGAACCTTCGCGGCTCTCGCGGTCATATCAAAAACGTCTTTCATGCAACCTGCCGATCCTATGATCTGGTCGAACCCATGTTTTTGTTTAAGGTCAAGCTTCAACCTCTGGTTCTCCACCATAAGGTTCCTGTTTGCCATGGCGTTGTTGAGGTTAACGAAAAGCTCGTCCGGGTTCACAGGTTTGCCAAGATAATGAAAAGCTCCCTCTTTTATTGTTTCGATAGCAAGTTTTATGTCGCGCGAAGCTGTGAGGATGAGAACCGGCAATAAAGGATCTATCATATGTATTTCCTTCATCATCTCAAGGCCGGTTGTGTCTGGCATAAAATAGTCTAGCACTGCGGCCGAGAATTTCCCCGGTTCCATCTCCCGCATGGCGTCACGCGAGGTAAGACAAGCCGTGACTTCGTAGTTTTTTATTTTAAGGCTCTGCTCCAGCATCTGAAGGGAGTTTAGGTCATCGTCAACGATCAGTATATTAGGATTCGCGCTCATTTATATTTCCGGTTAAATTGATGCCCGCTGGTTTTCAAGTTCAAGGTTTCTGTCTGATAATGTGCGCGGCCATGAAAACTTCATAACAAACCCTTTGCCATCCTGTACGGCTCCCGCCTTTATTTCACCATGATGCAAAGTAACTATCTTTTTAACCGTAGGAAGCCCAAGCCCAACTCCCTTGTTTTTTTCAGCCGTCTGGTAATATTCGTCAAAAAGATATTCAAGCTCGCCTGCGGGAACCCCCCGCCCGTCATCCGCAACCCTCACCGTTACGGTAGAACCTGCAACCATGGCTTCAACATCGATTCGGCTCTCCGCATATTTCACCGCGTTTCCAATAAGGTTTAGAAAAACCCGCTCCATCTGCGCCACGTCGAAATCTGCAATCAAAGGTTCGCCAGTCCCCTGCCCTTCGCCCATGCTTACATCCACCCCGTTCAAGGTAACGGCCAGACGACGCATGTCAAACTCCGGCGTGTAAACGGCAATGGCCGACCTTATGCATTCCAGCACGTCAGATCTTTCGATATTTAGCGCAAGTTTACCCGATTTAATCTTTGAATATACAAGAATGTCTTCAACGAACCGTGTTATTTTTTCAGATGACGAAACAATATTTTTTAATATTCTGCCAAAGTTTTCAGCCCTTGTGTCTGGCGGCAGTTTTGCAAGCAATCTTACGAACCCCGATATAGGGCTGACAAGCGATAAAAGATCGTGGGTAAGTGAAAAGTAGAGCCGTTCCTTTTCCTGTTCTCTCTCAACCACGTCTCCATAAAGCCTTGCGTTCTCGACCGCCACGGCGCACTGGCCTGCCACAATATTTAAAAGCTCCATGGCCCGCTTGTCATAAAGGCAGGTTTTGGAATAGCTCTGCACAGATATAACGCCAACCACGTTGTCTTGATATATCATTGGTGCGCCAAGCCACGATTTGGCAGGTTTGCCGCCATGGCGTATCCCAAGTTTTTTGCATTCTGCAAGCGTATCGCTTTTCATGAGAAGCGGTTTTCTGTTTCTTATGATCCAGCTGTTCATACCGTCAGATAGCGGATAAACCTCAGGCCTGGACATGTCTGACGCATCGGTAATGTAACTTGCAAGAAACGATAACTCACGTTTGTCGGGGTTATAAAGTATAACGTTCACTTCGTCGGTTTCCAGCACCGCGCCTAACCGCGCAACTATTTCGCAGGTCATCTCTTTTAGCGTAAGTTTGGAGGTGATTAACCTGCCAACAGTATTGATAGTTTCAAGATCCTCGGCCCTTTGCGCCTGAATCTCGCTCTGCCTTATCCTGCCAATCGTTTCACCTATCCGTTCCATCACGGAAGAAACAAGCTGTAAGGAGGACGGGTCAGGAGAGCTATCTGCTCTGTTCGCCGCCATAAAAATGCCAGCCTGATTGTCTTCTACGGTTATAAAAGCCCGTGCGATAGAAGAAAACCCTGCGTCACGACAGTGCGACTTTGTTATATCCTGCGACACGAACACGCCGTCATGATTCTCGTTGTTTTCCCATCCGCACACGCACCCGTCGAAATATATGCCAGAGAAGCAAAGACTGGCAAAACCGTTTGCGATTTCTACCTCTATCTCACCCTTTCGGGAAAACAGGGCGGCCCTTATAACCCCCGATTCAAACCCAAGGAGGGCGAGCGATTCTTTTAAAACCACGTCTAGGGCCGTTTTAAACGTATCTTCACAAAGGGCGCGGTTTAAGGCAGAAACCATTAGCTCATACCTTTGAAGCGAAGATAACGCTGTCATGGCCGGTTTGGCTCCAAAATGTGTGAGAAAAATTTCGTTCTACAGGATCAATTAAGAGAACCCATTATAACGACATTATCCCACCTTTACGAGCATGACAAACAACCTCTACGAAACTTTGTACACAAAAAAAGGGAGTGGTTAATAGGATTGACTATTTGGTATATTTATATGATAATTCGATGATAAATAAAGGGAGCCTCTAAAAGATGAAATGCCCTCATTGCAGTTATGTAAGCTTTGAATATCTCGATACATGCCGTAAATGTTCCAAAGATTTAACGGCCCACAAATCGAAATTCGGCATCGATTTCATTGAACCTATCGCCATTGGCGTTCTCGCACATATCTCACAGGCGGACGTTATGGAATCTACTTCGATTACAGAAGTAGACGTTGCAACCGCAACCGCTTTTGACACAGACGATTTCTCCGTCGGGGGCGACACATCTGACACCGAAACGGCAGAAGTGGGTGGAATATCTTTAGATGAGATCGAAATTGATTCTGCTCCACCACCTATCCCTGAGGAGCCTGAACCAGTTGTTGAAGAAGAAGCGCCAGAAATAAGCCTTGATATCACTGAGTTTGAAGTAGAAGAGGCAAGCGACGAAGAGGCGGAAGAAATTTCTTTAGATTTTGGCGATCAGGAAGAAGCGGACAAAGAGGAAATTGCACCGCAGGAAGAAATTTCTTTAGACGCAGATGACTCTTTAAGCTTTGACGAGCCTGAAGAAACAGTCACCATAGAAGAAGAAAGTCTCGATTTGGGCGCCTTGGAAGATGGCGCGTTAGAGACAATAGAGGGGCCAATTGACCCACCCACAGAAAACGAAGCTATACTCGACAGCTCGTTAGAAGCCACTTCAAGCGACTTTTCCCTCGGTTTAGGAGAAGATTTTGAAACCGATACGGAGCTAAACCTTGATACGCTGGATGACGATATGGCGCTTGATGTCTCGCTGGAAGATGACACCAGCGCTGACATATTGTTTGCAGAAGAAGAGCTTGATGACAAGCCAGAGATACAAACACCCGATCTCGAACCTGCCGAAGATATGGATATCGACCTTGACGATGCCCTCGACATAGACCTTGACGATCTGGAACTTGGCGGCGAAAAATCGGATAACGATGAAACCATAACAGAAGCGCTTGACGACACGAGCCTTGATCTTCAGATAGGCGATGACGATCTGGACCTGGATATGGATATCGAGCTTGATATGGAACAGAAGTAACGCCCGGCCATTTTTGTGACAAACAGCGACCTTATCAAACCTCCCGCCGACAGCGGCGCCCATAGTTTTGCGGAACCGGGAACCAGAAAACCTAGATACGCAAGTTTCAGCCGCCGTTTTACAGCATACGCACTAGACAACCTTTTTCTTGCGGTTCTCACCTTTGTTGTTATGACTCAAGCCATGGGTGAAGACGGTTTTGCGTCAATCGGGGTGGATGCGTTTCTAGCCTTCTCCTGGCTCTTTTACGGCTTTTACACCACAGCTTTTATCGGATATTTCACCCTGATGACCGCAGGCTCTAGCGGCGCCACCATAGGAAAACGCCTTCTTGGCATAAAAGTAACCCTCACCGATGGCTCTGACGTTACCTACGGCAGGGCTCTTACCCGCACTATCAGCTACTACATAAGCGCTTTTTTCCTCTACATAGGGTTCCTCATAGCCCTCATAGACAAACGCCACCAAACGTTCCACGATAAAATCACCGGAACAGTTGTGGTGGAAATCGACTGACCACACCGCTATAATTGGCAGGGTTTGTTTTTGTTTTGTAAATAACGTTCGGCCTCGCTACGAACGCTCAAGTTTTATTTAAGGGGAAATATGTTATGAAAAAGAGATACCTGATGTCACCCGGGCCAACACCTGTACCCGAAGAAGTCTTGCTGGAAATGGCAAAACCTATCACGCACCATCGCACGCCACAGTTTTCGGCGGTGTTCAAAGAATGCGCCGATGGCCTCAAAAAGCTATTTAAAACGGAGCAAGGGGTGATGATGCTCGCCTCCTCCGGCACCGGAGCCATGGAAGCCACTATAACCAACCTCTTTTCAGCCGGAGACACGGTTCTTGTTGTTAACGGCGGCAAGTTCGGCGAACGCTGGGGTAAAATCGCCGAGGCATACGGGCTCAACGTTGAATGGATAAACGTAGAGTGGGGCAATTCGGTATCGGTTGACGTCGTAAAACAAACCATAACCGATAACCCAAAAATATCGGCGATACTCACGCAAGGCTCCGAAACATCCACAACCACAGAACAACCGATACGCGAATTGGCAGAGCTAACCCGTGGAACCGACCGACTGCTGGTGGTTGACGGCATAACGGCGGTAGGCGTAATAGACATGCCGATGGACGAATGGGGAATCGACGTTCTGGTAACAGGCTCACAAAAGGCGCTCATGTTGCCGCCGGGGCTTGCGTTCATATCGCTGTCTGAAAAAGCATGGAAACGGAACGAAACGGCAAAACTGCCAAGGTTTTACTTCGACCTCAAAAAGGAATTAAAAAACCTTGGAGCAGATACGTCTGCCTATACGCCCGCCGTGTCGCTGATACAGGGTTTGCGTAAAGTGCTGGAAATACTCTTCGAGGAAGGACTGGACAACACATATAAACGGCATGAGATATTGGCAAACGCCACAATGGCCGGATGCAAGGCGCTGGGGCTAAAACCGCTCTCCAGCGCTCCTGCACGCTCCGCAACGGGCGTATATGTTCCTGAAGGCGTAGACGGCGCAAAATTGGTAAAAGACCTGCGCGACAACTACGGCGTCACTTTTGCCGGTGGGCAAGATCATTTAAAAGGTAAAATCGTGCGTATAGCACATCTTGGATATTTTGATTCGTTCGACATAATAGTGGCGTTAGGCGCCCTTGAAATGGCTCTTGTAAAACATGGAGCGGATATCAAGCTTGGCACTGGTGTTTCAGCGGCGCAGGCCGTGTTGAACGAGCGATATCTCGCTGAATAAACTTTACGTTAACACGTTCTATAATAGCTCACGGGTTATGGACATTACGAGGGACTGACAAACAAAAATGACAACAGCAAAAGTTCTTGTATCCGACAAACTTTCAGAAGCGGGCGTGAAGATTCTGCAAGACGCGCCCGGTATTGAAGTTTGCGTTAAAACCGGCATGACACCGGATGAGCTTATTAAAGTTATTCCGGAGTATGATGGCCTTGTCATCCGCTCGGCAACGAAAGTTACGAAAGACGTGTTAAACGCCGCGGAAAACCTGAAAGTCATAGGACGCGCAGGCATAGGCGTAGATAACGTAGACACTAAAACGGCGTCTGCCAAGGGAGTGGTTGTAATGAACACGCCGGGCGGCAACACAACAACAACCGCCGAACACGCTGTTGCCATGATGATGGCGTTATCGCGTAAAATCCCGCAGGCGACGGCTTCCGTTAAGGCCGGCAAATGGGAAAAAAGCAAATTTATGGGGTCTGAGCATTTCAAAAAAACGCTCGGCGTCATAGGCATCGGCAGGATAGGCTCCATCGTCGTAAAACGTGCGCGCGGCCTTGAAATGAAAGTTATCGCCGCAGACCCGTTTATAAGCCAGGAAGCGGCGGAAAACATGGGCGTGGAACTGGTAACGCTTGACGATCTTTTTGCACGGGCCGATTATATTTCCGTTCACTCGCCACTAACTCCTGAAACCCACCACCTTGTAAATACCAATGCGTTTGGCAAAATGAAAAAAGGGGTGAGAATAATAAACTGCGCCCGTGGTGGAATAATAGACGAACATGCGTTAGCCGACGCCATAAAAGAGGGCATAGTAGCCGGAGCCGCGCTCGACGTGTTTGAAAGCGAGCCGGTAGATAAAGACAATCCGCTGTTAGAACTTGACGAAGTCGTGCTAACCCCGCATCTTGGCGCATCTACAAGCGAAGCGCAGGTAAACGTAGCCATCGCCGTGGCAGAGCAGTTTGTAGACTTTTTCACGTCCGGCATAATACAAAACGCTGTCAACGTGCCATCTGTGGACCCGGAACAGCTCTCGCTCGTCCGTCCATATTTAGCGTTAGGCGAAAAAATAGGCGCGTTTTTATCGCAAACCTCCGATGGAGGCGTTAAGGAGATAAAAGTTACCTACATGGGCGAATTGGGTGAAATAGACCAGCGCCCCGTTACCCAATCTGTAATCAAAGGTGTGCTGGAATCATTTATCGAGGAATCGGTAAACTTCGTGAACGCTCCTTACATTGCAGAATCGCGTGGAATTGTGGTCTCCTCCGGCGCAACTTCGGTAAAACGCAACTTTACATCGCTTCTAGGTGTGGAACTTACCACCGATACGGGCAAACATTACGCCGAAGGGGCGGTGTTCGTGGGCGACCAGCCAAGGCTCGTTCAACTTGACGATTTTCTGGTTGAGGTTCATCTAAACGGGAGCATGCTGGTTTTCACCAATGAAGACAAGCCGGGTGTCATCGGCGCTATCGGAACATACTTGGGCGACCATGGCATAAACGTAGCATCGTTTGAGCTTGCGAGGGCCAGTGAAGGAGGGCTCGCCACTGCCATTGTGAGCGTAGACGGAATCCCCTCGGCCAACGACATTGCGGAAATGAAAAAAATCAAAAACATAAGGGAAGTCAGGCTGGTAACTTTATGATTCACGTTTCAAGGTTGAACCAATTAAAAGGTTCTAACCTTAAGGCATCCGGCACAAGCTACTATGGAAAGTAAAAAATGATCGATGTTCCAAGGGGCGTAAAAGCTCTTTTATACGAAGAAGCCTCACTTAAAAACTGGGTTGAGAACGAAGTCCTTTCGGTTTTTACAAAATGGGGGTTTCAGAAAACAGAAACTCCGGCGATAGAATTTTTGCATGTTCTCTCAAAAGGGTTAGAGCAAAACGACCTGCGCCGCATAATAACCTTTAGCGACCCTGCGGGGGGCGGAAAACCTTTGGCACTCCGCTCAGACGTAACACCGCAGATAGCCAGAATATCTGCCACAACGTTAAAAAACCGCCCGGCACCAATAAGGTTATCCTACGCAGAATCTGTCTTTCGCTCTATAGCGCCAGGGTCTGGCAACAGAATGGAAGTTTTTCAGGCAGGTGCGGAACTCATTGGCTCCTCCACTCCTGAAACAGACGCGGAAATCATCGCTATAGCTATAGAATCACTCACGGCGCTTGGCTTTAACGACATAAAAATTGCTGTGGGACATATAGGATATGTAAAGGAAACTATAGAATCTCTAGGCCTGGGCACTGAGAGCGAAAAGCTTATAAAACAGGCCATTAGGAAGAAAGACTTAAATGGAATTGCGAAGGTTTTAAATGCCAAACCTGTAAACGAAAAAGCCCGCACGGCGATAGAAAACATAACAAAACTTTTTGGCGACGTAAGCCTTTTAGACAAGGTCGAAACAGTAAACGATAAAGCGGAAGAGGCGGTAAAAAACCTGCGCGAAGTGGTTGCGGTTTTGGAGCGCCTCGGTTTAGGTGACAGGGTGACAATCGACTTGGGCGAAATGCGCGGCTTTGGTTACTACACAGGCGTAACGTTTGAAGGTTTCATAAAGGGGACCGGCAGAAGCGTTTTGACTGGCGGCAGATATGACAAGCTCCTTTCGGCCTATGGCGCAGACAGGCCAGCCACAGGCTTTGCCATAGACATAGACCAGGTTATCGCAAGCTTTGATAAAAGCGAAAAACGAAAGGAATGGTCATCTACGAACGTCCTTGTAATAGGAACCAATGGAAGTTCCGAACAGGCTGGCAGGTTGGCCCAAGAACTTCGCAAAAGCGGTTTTTCGGTAGCAAGAGACATTATCATGCGCCCTCTTGAGGAATCGCTCGAATATGCCAGACGTATGAAAATAAGCTATGCCGTCATTACGGAAGTTGACGGCAAAATAAAAATTATAGACACGAAAACGGGTAACGAGAGTGCTGTTGAGACAGCAAATTTACTTTCAGACCCCGCTTCATTCATCAGGATATAGATCATGCCGGTTATAGTCGTTGTTGGCACCCAGTGGGGTGACGAGGGTAAAGGAAAAATCGTAGACATGCTAACTGAAAAGGTAGACATTGTCGCAAGATATCAAGGGGGAGCGAACGCGGGCCACACGATAGTGGTTAAAGGAGAGGAATATATACTGCATCTCATTCCATCCGGCATACTTCACAAAGGCAAGATGTGCGTTGTTGGAAACGGCGTGGTGATAGACCCGAAGCAGCTTTTAGATGAAGCACGCGAGTTAGAAGAGAGAGGTTTTGAAACCAAAGGGGCTCTTTTTATATCAAACAGGGCACACCTCATTATGCCTTATCACAAACTGCTTGATAAGGCGGCAGAAAATCAAACTCTGGCCAAGAAAATAGGCACGACAGGGCGTGGGATAGGCCCCGCGTATTCGGACAAGGCGTCGCGCATCGGCCTTCGCGTGGGCGATCTTTTTCGACCAGAGGAGTTCCGAAAGAAGTTAATACGCGCAGTAGAGCAGAAAAACTCGATATTAAAGCACCTGTACGGCACTGACGACGTGGCCAACGTAGATGAAATCTACAATGAATATATGGAGTATGCCGATAAGTTACGCGAATATGTAGCCGATTGCGGAACCATATTACGCAAGGCACTCAAGGCTGGTAAAACGGCTCTCGCTGAAGGAGCGCAAGGGACGATGCTAGATATTGACCATGGCACCTACCCTTTCGTCACCTCGTCTTCTGCCTGTTCAGGTGGTGCCTGTGCCGGGCTTGGCGTCGCCCCTAACTCTATAACGGAAGTTATCGGGATTATGAAAGCCTACACAACGAGAGTTGGCGAAGGCCCCTTCCCCACGGAGCTAGAAGATGCGATGGGTGAGAAGTTGCGTTCTGAAGGTGGTGAGTTTGGCGCAACCACAGGCAGACCAAGACGGTGCGGGTGGCTCGACACCGTTGTAGGAAGATACGCGGTTGAAATTAACGGCGTAACGGGCATTGCCTTAACCAAGCTTGACGTATTGGATGATTTTGACGAAATAAAAATATGCGTCGCGTATGACGTGGATGGCAAGCGGGTAGAGACAATTCCGTCTGAAGGTGATGTTCTGGAACGTGTCACGCCTGTTTACGAAACTCTCCCCGGCTGGAAAAGCAAAACGGCAGGAGCTTCAAAATGGGAAGACCTCCCACAAAAAGCAAAAGACTACATCGCCCGTGTTGAAGAACTTATCGGGGCAAAAGCTACCATAGTTTCAACTGGGCAAAGCCGCGACGCTACGATAGTGAGGAACGTTTAGGCCGAAACCATTTTATGGTTACTATCAGGTTTAACCGTTTACACTATTGGGGGGAGGTAAATTTTTCAACTCACTAAAAAATCTAAACTGTGTCCAAATCTGATATCATTGAATCATGATTATAGACTCGCACGTTCACCTGGTAACGGCCGGGATGATCGACAAAATGCTAAAGCGCTACGATGGCGTTGGCAAGGGCATTGCCAGCAAAGCTTTTGCTCAAGGAAATCATGGGTTTATATCAAATAGCTTCATAAAGTTTCTCAAGGGAATGTCCATTCGGAAACATGCCGATTTATGGGCCACGGAGCTTGATAAAAACAAGATAGACCGCGCACTTTTTTTGCCTATATCAGAGAATAACGACGAGCTTTTCGAGTTTATAAAACTTCACCCCAACAGATTTACAGGATATGTATATCTAGATAAACCCGCATCTAAACAGGGAGTGAAAACTTTAAAAAAATGGATAGAAACAGGGGCGTTTCGCGGGCTAAAATTATACCCCACCATTCAGGGCGTATCGGCGGCTGACGAGCGGCTTTTTCCGCTTTACGAAATGGCGGGAAGGTTATCTATCCCCATTCTTTTTCATTTTGGCATCACCATGGCCCCGATATACGACTATCGATATACGAACCCGATAGACTTAAGCCTGCCGTCGCGCCTCTTTCCTGACACTAACTTTATAATCGCCCATTTCGGTGCCGGTTATTTTCGTGAAGCTTTAATGCTTGGCTACCGCTCGCACAACATACATTTAGACACATCCGGCACAAACAACTGGCGCGAGTATTTGCCAGACGTTATGCCGCTTAACAAAATATTCAAACGCGCTCTTGAAGTTTATGGGCCCAAAAAAATACTGTTCGGAACGGATAGCATCTTGAACGACAAGGCGGGCTACCGCTCTCATATCCTAAAGGAGCAGAAAAAGGCGCTATCTTCGTTAAAGGTTACGAAAAAAGACCGTGATCTTTTAATGGGAGGCACGGCAGTGCGTCTTTTTGGGCTTTAAGCCAGATAAAAAAATTAACAGATGATAAAACAGGCGGTAACGCTTTTGACCGTTGTATCTATTCTATCCGCGCACGGCGGATGGGCAGGCCCCAACAGGCTAAAAAATTCCAAAAGCCCGTATGTGAGGCTACATAAGGATAACCCCATAGACTGGTATGAATGGGGCGATGAAGCCTTCGCAAAGGCTCGCGAAACCGGCAAACCGCTACTCATATCTATTGGCTACTTCTCTTGCCACTGGTGCCATGTGATGAACGAGGAAACTTTTTCAAACGAGGAGGTCGGCAAACTTCTTAACGAGCTTTTTGTGTGTATAAAAGTAGACAGGCAAGAGCGGCCAGATATAGACAACCTTTATATGTCGTTCCTTAAAATGAGTACAGGGTCGGGCGGGTGGCCCCAAACGATATTCGCAGATTCTGACGGAACCCCGTTTTTTGGCGGAACATTTTTTCCGCCCCACGATGATTATGGCCTGCCAGGGATGTTAGAACTTGCGCCAAGAATTGCCGATATTTATAAAAAGAACAGGGGCGAGGTCACAGCACGCTCTGCCAAAGTGTTGAGGGCGCTTAAAAATATAAACACGTTCAAGCCGCAAGGCGGGCTTTCGATAAAACCTGCGGATAACGCGCTGGACGAGATGGGCGGTTTTTACGATTGGGAGAACGGAGGGTTTGGGCATAAACCAAAATTCCCGCACGAATCGTCACTCGCATTTATATTGGAATACGAAAATTCTACGGCCGACGACATAAAAATGGTTCGCCACGCTCTTGATAAAATGGCAGACGGCGGTATCTACGACCATATCGGTGGAGGTTTTCATCGCTATGCGGTTGATGAAAACTGGACAGTACCCCACTTTGAAAAGATGTTATACACCAACGCCGTGTTGCTAAAACTATACGTCCGTATGTATCGGCTGACCCGCAATATAAAATACCTTAACGTGGCAAAAGATGTGGCAGGTTTCGTATTGCGCGACATGTACAGGCCGGGCGGCGGATTCTGGCCCGCAATAGATGCAGATTCCCCCGGCGGTGAAGGCTCTTTTTATATCTGGTCACGGGATGAGTTATCAAAATTGCTGGGTGAGAAGGATGGCGCAATTACTGCCGATTATTACGGGATAACCGAACCTGGAAATTTTTCATCGCTTAAAAGCGTCCCCAACATCTCTACTTCTCTTGAGAAACTATCAAAAAAACATGGGGTTGAAATAGAAAAGCTCAAAAAACTTTTAAGCTCCGCTAAACAAAAAATGTATGAGGCGCGAACAAAAAGACCTGCACCGGCAACAGAAAAATCGGTCATAGCATCGTGGTCCGCCATGATGGTAAGCGGATTAACAGAACTATACTCCGTTACCGGAACGCCAATATACAAAGTTGTTGCCCAAAAAACATTAAAGTTTATGGAACGCTCCATGACCGTAGACGGCATTTTACGCCACACGTTTATGAATAAAAAGGCAGGTGAAGATAGCTATATCGAAGATTACGCCCACACGATAACGGCATGGCTCGACCTGTTCGAAACAACACAGGATATAAAATATCTGCAAAAAGCCGAAGCTATGGCAAAAGACGCCATCCGCCTTTTCGACGATAAAAAGCGTGGAGGTTTTTTCCTGTCGGCAAACAAAAACCCATTTATGGGGGTGCGACAGAAGGTATATAGCGACTCTGTGATTCCATCCGGCGCATCCTTAATGGCAACGAACCTGCTAAAGCTTTACGCCCTAACTGGTAATAAGGAATATAGAAAAACTGCTATAGACACCTTGAAAAACGCGCATAGCGCAGGTGAAATGGGCGCACTTATGACAGGGTCGTACCTTTCCGCCCTCTCAGC
>UOGC01000141.1_pt1 | contig 19108 bp, 18 predicted proteins | sample 1988541 | NCBI WGS metagenome assembly UOGC01 (sample SAMEA4712194, study PRJEB27164) | hydrothermal vent metagenome | biome: marine basaltic hydrothermal vent biome; feature: marine hydrothermal vent; material: mineral | place: Pacific Ocean | collected 2011-06-14/2011-07-23 | depth 1689 m
ATATGCCCAGATGAAGCTTCGCAACGTTTTGCAAGGCACTCAAACAGACACCCGTATGCGAACGGAAGAAAAAATAGAGCGAGCCGTGCTTGAACAGGTTGAGATGGAATATCTTTATGACGACCCTGCCGGTTACTGTTTCATGAACACTGAAAACTACGAACAGGTCTTTTTAAACACAGAACTTTTAGGCGACGCTATGGACTACCTTTTACCGAACACAAAAGTAAAGGTGGAATATTTCGACGAAAAACCTATTGGTGTGGAACTGCCCCGCGTGGTGGAACTTAAGATCACCGAAACCGAGCCTATAATGAAAACCGCCACGATAACAAGCACACCCAAACCGGCGACACTGGAGACGGGGAAAGTTGTCGCCGTGCCGCAGTTTATAAGCGTTGGAGAAAAAATACGGGTAGACACGGCTGAAGGTAAATATCTGGAACGGGCAAAGTAGTTTTTTAAAGTGTCAAGTTAGCTTTGGGCGGGTTTACCCTCCCTTGCCATAAAATTGCAAACTTTGCCCCATCCTTTTTTTAACAGCGCACGGCCAGCAAGAAGCGTGAACATTACCGCACCGAAGGTCTCTATACCATCTGGGAAAATATCGGATGCGGAGCCTATCGTGGCTATAGGGTCAATATCAAGCGCCGAGTACAAAAGATCGAGCGATACACCAAGGGTAATGGAACAGACGGCTATCGAAACAAGATAAAGAAGAGCCGATCGTTTGCCCATAAAATCTCGTATAATCATTATGCCACCTATGTTTGTAGCCGGTCCGGCAAGCAGAAAAACAAGAGCCGCGCCGGGTGATAAACCCTTCATTATAAGAGCGGCCGCCATGGGGGTGGAAGATGTAGCACAAATATACATCGGTACTCCGATAAAAAGCATTATAGGCATGGCAAGATAACCTTCACCCGCTATCCCCGCAAAAAAGTTATCAGGAATAACGGTTAATATCACTCCGGCTAAAAGAAGCCCTATAACCATCCAGAATGCCAGGTCGTCCATAAGGTCAAAAAACGCGTAACGAAGTCCTTCCATGAATTTGTTTTCAGGTTTTGGGGCTTCGCAGGAAGAATTACATCCGCAATCATCGGCGACAGGTTCTGTGGCCTTTTCCGTCTCGTTTTCCTTAACACCAAAAATATTTTCTAAAACACCTGCAGTTAAGGCGGTAATGAATGCGGCGATCGGGCGGAATATGGCCATTATCGGGTCCAAAAGAGCGTATGAAATAGAAATAGAATCGACGCCCGATTCCGGGGTGGAGATAAGAAAAGCGTTTGTAGCGGCACGGGAAGCGCCCATTTTCCGTAAAGCCATGGCAGAAGGTAATACACTACAAGAGCAAAGCGGAAGTGGGATGCCAATTACAGACGCCCTTATAACAGGCCTCAACCCTGGCCCGCCCAAAAAACGCCCCACAATATCCATTGGCAGGAAAACCTTCATAACTCCCGCAAGCAGAAATCCACCTAATATAAAAATGGCAGAGTCTTTAAGCAGACCCCACGCCGAGATGAAAATATCTACAAGCAAACTCATTTTGCGCCCTCCATCCTGCTATTTCTCCTGTTTATGCAGGTTATGCTCCCGCACGGCAGATAAAAGCTCTGACACATGGTCGTCATCAAGGCTGTAGTAACATATTTTCCCGGCTTTGCGGAACCGAACCAGCCCCAAGTGACGTAGAAACCTTAGCTGATGAGAAGTTGCACTTTGCGACATGCCAAGAACTACAGACAAATCACACACGCAAAGTTCCCGCAAAGATAAAGCCTCTATAATCTTTATCCTCGTTGGTTCCGCCAGCGCCTTGAACATCTCCGCCATTCCGGCTAGCTCCCGCTCGCCGGATATACGCTTTGCAACATGTTCTACGGCTGCTGAATCTGTTAGCCTGATTCCACAGGTATCTTTTTGTCTCTTCATGAAACATATGAACACATATTCATATGTGGATTGTAACTTATTCCACAACGCTTAGCAAGCACATAAAAATTAATTCAATGTATAATGAAATTCAAATGATTCTGATTTAAAGCAGGTTTTTATTATTATGGTCGAGGACGAATTAAAACAGGTGGAAGCGCCGGAATATATAGGTAGGTACCACCTTTGCAGTATGATCGCCAAAGGTGGCATGGCCAAGATATATCAAGCGACAGACAACCTGATAGGCCGGGATGTCGCAATAAAAATCACAGACACTTCAGACCCTTCATGGGCAAAAATCAAACCGGAAACCGTTATGCACCAGTTTGAACGGGAAGTGCAAATATCCGGCCAGCTATCTCATCCAAACTTCGTTACGGTATACGATGCAGGGCAGGAGGGCCACTTAAGCTATCTTGTGATGGAGCTTTTAGAAGGCGTTACGCTTGATAGACTAATCAAAACCGGCCAGCCGGAACTTGAACTAAGAGAAAAGCTCGACATACTCATTCAAATCGCAAGGGCATTGCACCAGGCGCACCAGAGGGGAATAATCCATAGAGACATAAAACCATCCAACATAATGCGTCTGCCAAACGGGCAAGCCAAACTTATGGATTTTGGTGTGGCAGTGGCATCGGAAGCCACCAGCATAAAAATAAAGGAGTACGATTCGCAGGTATCGGGCGGGACCCCGTACTATATGTCGCCTGAGCAGATAAACAAGGCCAAGGTTGATGGACGAAGCGATCTTTTCTCGCTTAGCATTGTAGCCTATGAACTTTTAACAGGCTCAAAACCTTTTGTGGCAAACACTCCATTTAACCTTTACGAAAAAATATTGCGTTCCACACCACAACCGATGAAGGAACTAAATCCATCCATCCCGGACAAGGTTGCGGCGATCATCAGCATATGCCTTAACAAAGACCCCCATTTGCGACTTCAGTCAATTCAGGCTTTCGCGGATCAATTAGACGAGATTGTAAACGAAAGTTTTTTTGAAAACGAAGGAAAAGCCATAACAGAGGAGACGTTAAGGCTTTTGCAAAAATATCGAGAGAGCTTTACATTTTTCTTTGACCTCGACAATTCCCAGATATACACACTCCTTCAGGTATGTCAGATAAGAAAATATAAAAAAGGGGATGTTATTTTTAATGAAGGTGAAGTGGCACGTGAGATGTATCTGATTATTTCAGGAGATATCCGCATATCACGGGCAACCTCTGATGCGGGGTCGATCATTATAAGCATGATGAAACGTGGCGACGTGTTAGGAGAGATGGGAATAATCGATGGCGGCCCGCGTTCTGCGTCTGCAACTGCGGAAACGAATTGCCAAACCCTTGTTCTTCACCAGGTTTCGTTACTGCGGTGCGACGACAATACCGCAGGAAAAATATATCGCAACCTCTCGCACATTCTTTCATCGAAGCTTAGAATTACGGCGTCGAGGTTAGAAGATTTATCGCGCCGGTCAAATATCTAGCACTAAGAACCTAAGCGAAAGCAGAGAGATAAGCCGTTATCATCTCGTCTCCCCAAAAGACAGACGCTAAAGCGCCAAGCGCTAAAAACGGCCCGAACGGAATTTTATCTTTTCTGGTTTTGCCAAACAACGCCATAGCGGCAATGCCTACAATCGCCCCTGCAAAAGACCCTAAAACGATGGTGAGAAGCGCCATTTCCCACCCTAAAAAAGCTCCGATGGCGGCAATTAGTTTTATATCGCCTCCACCCATTCCGCCAGGATATAAAACAGCGAGAGCATAAAAAATTCCACCGCCAACAAGTGCGCCGGTAATGGCACCTGCAAATTCAAGCGGCATAAAAGGCGAGAGAACCAACGCCAGCAAAAAGCCGCCTATGCTAATTTCGTCTGGAATAATCTGAAAATCAAGGTCTATAAAAGTTATCGCGACAAGACCCCAAACGAAAACAAGAAGAATGAGCGACTCTATTGTAACTCCGTATTTTGCCACAACGCCAAAGCTTAGAGCTCCGGTTAAAAACTCAACCCAAAAATATCTGGATGAAATGCCCGCACCGCAGTCACGACAAATGCCCATTAGAAGAAGCCAGCTTATTAACGGAATGTTATCGTAAGACCTGACCGGCGCCCCGCACTCCGGGCAATGCGACCCTGGGCTTACAACCGACATGTTCATAGGCATGCGATAAATGACGACATTCAAAAAACTGCCAACACACACACCAACAAGCGCGGCATAAAAAGCTATAAGCCAGTTAATATCTATCATTTTTTATTAAAAAAATCATCAAACCCGTCAAGAGCGAGCCCGCGCGAAACGTCTGCAGAAAAACCACGGCGCATAAGGTAATCGTACAATTTTCGTTTCATCAAATCTTTATTCATGTTTTCTTTAAACGAGCGGATTTTTTTCACCGCCGCCAGTTTTGCCACGTTGCGCTCGTTATCGTCATCTCCATAAACTTTTAAAAGCGCGGCCATCGTATCTATCTCGGAAAAACCTTTCCGCTTTAAATCTATTACAACACGCTTTGGGCCCATCCGCATTCTGTTGACCCTGAAAGCGGCATACCTCGCAGAATAGCCCGCATCATCAAGATATCCCCCTTGCATCAGCCTGTCCAGAGTTTCGGAGATTTCGTCGCTCGTATATTCCTTAAGCTTTAGCTTATTCTTAAGTTCATAGGCGGAATGGTCGCGAAACGATAAATATCTAACAGCCTGGTCGAAACACGAGACTTTTATTTTGGTGTGGTTTCTAAAATTGTTGTGGCGAATATACACTAGCAGTCTTTTACCTTAAAACCTGCGGCGCGGGTGAGATTAGCGTAAAAAACGCCCGGAGCCATAAAAAAGACACCGGGGCGATAAACCAGCCGATATTATGTCGTGGCGACGCTCTCTTTCGGTTTCCTGGATTCTTTTGAGCCCTCCACCTGCGGCAAACCCATTTTTTCGCGCAGTTTATTTTCAAGTTCCAACGCCGTTTCAGGATAATCTTTCATATACCGCTTGGCATTTTCTTTCCCCTGCCCTATCCGCTCCTCGCCATAGGAGAACCATGAGCCAGCCTTTTGTACAAGTTCATGCTGAACGCCAAGGTCTATGAGATCACCTTCTTTCGATATGCCTTCTCCGAAGACCATATCAACCTCTGCCTCACGGAAAGGAGGTGCAAGTTTGTTTTTTACAACTTTCACCCGCGTTCTGGCACCCACGTTTTCACCCTGATCCTTAATAGCGGCGATTCTGCGAATGTCTATCCTCACAGACGAATAAAACTTTAGCGCGTTGCCACCGGTCGTCGTCTCCGGGTTGCCAAAGGTAATGCCGATCTTTTGCCGAAGCTGGTTGATAAAAATAAGTGTGGTTTTAGATTTTGATATAACGGCGGTCAATTTACGCAAGGCCTGGCTCATAAGACGCGCCTGTATACCCATCTGCGCATCGCCCATGTCGCCTTCTAGTTCCGACTTTGGCACCAGTGCCGCTACGGAATCGATAACGATAACATCCACCCCGCCAGACCGGATAAGCACCTCGGTAATTTCAAGCGCCTGCTCGCCATTATCGGGTTGTGAAATAATAAGCTCATCGATATCTACCCCAAGATTGTTAGCATATGTGGGGTCAAAAGCGTGTTCGGCATCGATAAACGCCGCCTGCCCGCCTGCCCTTTGCGCCTCGGCAATAATATGAAGGGTAAGTGTCGTTTTACCGGAAGATTCCGGCCCGTAAATCTCCACAACACGTCCTCGTGGCACGCCGCCTATTCCAAGTGCTGAATCAATTGACAAGGAACCTGTTGAAATAGCGCTAACAGACTGTATATGGCTGGAATCGTCGCCAAGCCGCATGATGGCCCCTTTTCCGAACTGGCGTTCTATCTGTGTAAATGCGTTATCCAGCGCCCGTTTTTTGTCGTCTGTTTCCTTGGCCATGTTCGATTCCTCGAAAAAGTGGTTAACGGTTAAAGGGCTATTTTTTTCGCCCTGCCCTGCCATCCGCTCTTTTTATGCGGCGTTGGAGTTATTATATAAAACTGATTCCAAATGTAAACGAAAAAAAAGCAAAAATCTGTATTTTTAGTTTTTTCAATTAGATATGTTTAATTTTCTACCAGAAGGGGAGATCAAAAAGCGAAAATAAGGTTTTTACGCTCATACTTTGGCAAACGCACAGTGTATCCCCCCTACTCCAGCACCTTAAAAACAAGCGTCACTTTGGACCCTTTATCCTCTTCCGACTCCATAGAAATTTCGCCTTTATTAAGCTGGATTAATTCACGGCAGATAGAGAGCCCCAAGCCGGTTCCTCGCTCGCCATCGGTGCCAAAGGTAAAAGTTTTCTCCGACATGTCGAAAAGTTTTTCTATTCTTTCAGGGTCGATGCCAATGCCGGTATCTGCAACCGTCAGCACGGCAGAGTCGCCGCTAACCTTTGCGTAGAGGGTAACTTTACCTCCGGTTTTTGTAAACTTTATGGCATTTGAAACAAGATTGTTCAGCACCTGAATCATCCGTTCCTTATCGACGTTGATAAAAATATCATCGGCATAATTCTCAATGATCTCCACGCCTTTATCTTTCGCCATCTGCAATAACATGGACCTGCTCTCCTGTAATATTTCCCCAACACTTACAGGGGCCAGATTTACGCCCATAACACCGCGATGAATCATCGATATGTCCACAAGGTTTTCTACAAGTTTTAGCTGATGTTTTATAGAGTTGTTAATCGCCGATAACATCGTCCTCTGTTTTTCTGACAGTTCATCATCAAGCTTATCCAGCATAAGGTTTAAAAGCCCGATATTGGAAACCAGTGGCGAGCGCAAATCGTGAGAGATAATTGAGAGCATCTTGTTTTTAAATGAGTCAAGCTCCTGCAATTCTTTAGACTGTTTTAAAAGTTTGGCTTCCATAGCCTTTCTTTGGCTTATGTCGCGTATGGCGGCGGTGAAAAGCCTGTCGCTTCCATTTTCTGGCCTTGTTTCCTCTATCCTGAGTTCGATGGGGAAAGTGGAACCGTCACGCCGCAGACCTTCCACCTCCACCCGTGTGCCAAGCACTTTTGCGGCTCCTCCCGCCATATATCTTTTCATCCCGTCATTATGAGCGGTCAGATATTTCTCCGGCATCAGCTTTTGCACCTGTTTACCTATCAACTCAGGCTCAGAATAGCCAAATATGCTCATAAGCTCATGGTTCACGAATTTTATGCGCGAGTTGTCGTCTATTACTATCACGCCTTCGCCAACCGTTTTAAGTATCGCCAGATTTTTTTTCTCAGACACTTTCAGCTTACCTTCAATGTTGCGGCGTTCGGTTATGTCTTGCTTGATAGAAATAAAATTTGCAATTTCACCATGTTCATTCGTAATCGGAGAAATGGAGGCCAAGTCGTAGTAAAGCGTTCCGTCTTTGCGCCTGTTTTTTATAACGCCTGTCCAAACCTGACCGGACATGAGCGTGTTCCACATCTTTTCGTAAAATGCGTTGTTATGTGCGCCGCTTTTCAAGATGCTAGGTTTTTTTCCGATGGCTTCATCTTTTGAATAGCCGGTGGTATGCTCGAACGCCGGGTTTACATATTGGATAACCCCTTCAACATCGGTAAGGATTATAGACTCGTCAACCCCCTCTATGGCGGTTATGAGCCTGTTATAAGCGTCGCTAGCCTTGAGAACCATGGTACGGTCGTCTATAAGAATCAGGTATCCTTTATTCCATTCTATAACGCTGTACATCACATTTTTTGTGGAGCCGTCGATAAAAAGATCAAGCGAGCCGTGAGCCTCGGAAAGGCCGTTTAAAAATGTTTTAGGGTCGTAAAGCGGGGGAGAATCAGAAGCAAGCAGAGGGCTTATAATGTCGGGCCACTTAAGGGAATGAGGTTTATCGCCAAGCCTGAAAAAAACCTTGGCAGACGGGTTTGCAAAAGTAACGTGCAGTTTGCTATTTGTTACTAATACACATTCCCTAACATATTCAAGAGGCGTTAAGTCACTCATATATTCAAATAATTAAGTGAAGATACCTACAGTTTAACATATGAAACCCCTTGTGGATAACCTGAACCGTGTCACAAAAAAAACCACCGACAGAAACACCATCGGCGGCTTTTAATAATTTTGTTCAGCCTGGGCTAAACGCTAAGCTGTGCCATCGAATCACGCACACCCTGAGCAGAATTTTGCAGGGCGGTATTTTCTTCGTCTGTCAGCTTGAACTCCATAACCTTCTCGACGCCTGTCCAGTTAAGTTTTACAGGCACGCCCATAAACAAGCCATCGATGCCATATTCGCCCTCAAGAAACGCGGCGGCAGGCAGGATACGATTTTTTTCAAGAACGATAGATTCAACCATGTTAACAACAGATGACGCAGGTGCGTAGTAAGCGGAACCTGTTTTAAGCAGGCTCACTATTTCACCGCCACCTTTACGCGCTCTTGACACGAGTTCGTCTATTTTATCTTTAGGCAAAAGCTCAGTTATAGGAATGCCCGCGACAGACGAAAAACGGGGCATGGGAACCATATCGTCACCATGAAGCCCCAAAACGGTGGCGTGAACGTCTTCGTTAGAGACACCAAGTTCCATAGCAATAAACGAGCGGAACCTTGTGGAGTCTAGCACCCCGGCCATGCCAAGAATTCTATTTTTGCCAAGCCCCGTATATTTTTTTGCAACCCATGCCATTGTGTCTAGCGGGTTTGTTACCACTATCATAAAACAGTTCGGCGAATACTTGATTATTTGTTCAGAACACGATTTTACGATCTCGGCATTTTTATCTCGCAAATCTTCACGACTCATGCCAGGTTTTCTTGCAAGCCCAGCTGTCATAACCACGATGTCGGAATCTGCCGTATCGGCATAATCATTGGTGCCGGTAACGCGCGAATCGAAATTCTCAAGCGGGGCCGATTCCATAATGTCGAGCGCTTTACCCTGCGGCAGGCCATCAACAACGTCTATGATGGTAACGTGCCCCAGTTTTTTATAGGCGATAAGTTGCGCCGTTGTGGCCCCAACATGACCTGCGCCAATTACGGTAATCTTTTTCTTTGCCATAATAGAATCCTTCCCCTACTTACATGTACTTAAGAATAGCTTTATCAAACCAGAAGCGCTTCGCATACCTTGTTATCACTTTAATTTATCCAATGCAAAGACCCGCAGGATGAAATAAGGATTTTGTTTTCTTTCGGCCCGAATGTCAAGAAAAACCCATAAAAACCGTAACATCCGGCTTACGAACGATAACATTTATAACCTTGGAAGGTACTTTTCCGGGTTAACGGGCTTCCTTTTTATACGAATCTCAAAATGGACGTGATATCCGGTAGCCCTGCCAGACTTGCCAACAGTGGCAATGCTTTGCCCTTTACCTACCCTTGCTCCTTTTCTAACAAGGTTCCTGTCGTTATGGGCATACACGGTTATGGCGTTTCCCGCGTGCTTTAGAATAACCACCTTGCCATAACCTGAGGGGCCCCAACCTGAAAATATAACTTTTCCTGCGGCGGCAGAGCGAATTCGCGTTCCTTTTTTGGCGGCTAAATCTATTCCGTCATGCTTTTTTGACGAGCGTATGCCATAGCGCGACGAAATTCGAAACTTTTTTAACGGCCAGATGAACCTGGTGCTTGTTTTGGGCCTATGTTCCCGTGTGTATGTTTTATGTTTTTTCCTTGTTGGCGGCCGGCTTATACGTTTGGCACGGGGGATCATAAGCCTGGTCCCTACATCGATATCCTTTTCGTCACGAATACGATTAAGCTTTTTAAGATCTGTAACCGAAACCCTGTATTTACGGGCTATTTTGTAGAGCGTATCCCCTTTTCTAACCAGGTGGGTTCTGGCTTTCAGCGTTCTTTTGGTGTCACCCCTTTTATATGTCGATTTTTTAATTTCATCTATGCTGGCGCATGAAGGGAAAAACAGGATTGGCAGAAAAAACACAAGGAGAAGAGAGACGCTTTTAATGAAAACGGTGTTTTTATACAGCACGAATATCAGCTATTCACCTATCGGCCCAAAAACATTGTCCACGGCCTTTAGAGGAGAGTAACTCCCCGTTATGCCAAGAACGATTGAAGGGATTTTTCCCATATCAGAAAAAGTGCGGGCCCTATTTATCTTTCATGACCTTCAAGCCAAGGCGTTTTTTTATTTCATGATAACGCTCTTTTAGAATACGTTCGTGCGCTTCCTCATCATGCACGAGCTTTTCTAACATGGCTCTAACCTCGTCATCACGCGCTAACCCCAGGGCATGCCGATACCTCGCGGCAGACGCTATTTCTTCTAATATGGCCTCTTCTAAAACATCGAGAAGCTTTTCTTCTAAATGCCTGTAATCTTCTGTCATAACAAAAATTCCGTGGGTAAATTCCCAGTTGATGATTTTCGCATTTTTACGCCAACCTTTAAAGGCATTTTAATTATATGCGTAAACTAACCACAGAGATATGTAACAGCGGGAAGATGTAGAATCGGCTTCCCGGTCTTTGCATCGTGTTGATTGGTAGACCATAACGAACCTCCCCCCTCCAAGGGGATGGATTCCATGAGAGATAGACTTTTTTTGAAGGTAATCTCTTTACTATGACGAAAAAAGAAGCTTAAATAGTGCTTGGCAGTGTCCGTGTAATTAAACCCTGATATTTATATCTGTTTCAATAACATCCATGCTTTATAACAATGTCTACCTGGCCGCTATAGGCTACGAACTCCCCTCAAAGGTTGTGACGTCTGAAGAGATAGAAAACCGACTTACCCCGTTATACGACCGGCTCAAACTCCCTAAAGGCAGGCTTGAGCTTATGACAGGTATAAAAAAGAGGCGTTTTTGGGAAAATGGCACCCGTCCAAGCGGAGTTGCGTCGGTTGCCGCCAAACGGGCGATTGAATCGTCCGGCATACCGGTGGAGAAATTCGGCGCGCTTTTTCACACTTCCGTATGTCGCGATTTTTTAGAGCCTGCAACCGCCAACGTGGAACATAATACCCTTGGTCTGAGAGAGAGCGTTACCTTGTTCGACATTTCAAACGCATGTTTAGGTGTTGTGAACGGGATGATAACTCTTGCGAACATGATTGAGCTTGGGCAGGTTAAAGCAGGCGTTATAATGGCGGGCGAAATGGGGGAAGGATTGGTGGAAGCTACCATCGCAACCCTTCTAAAAGACGAATCGTTAACGCGGCAAAGCGTGAAACCTGCAATAGCGTCGCTCACCATAGGGTCGGGGGCTGTTGCCGTGGTTTTGGCACATCGCGACCTTGCACCAGACGGCCACAAATTTACTGGTGCCGTCACCCGTTGCGACACAACGTCCAGCCACCTTTGCACCAGCAGTGAAGACTTGGGCTTTGGCGATGGCGCAAACCCGATCATGCAAACAAATTCCGAAGAATTGTTAAACGCAGGATGCGCCCTTGCAACGCGAACATGGAAAGATTTTAAAAATGAACTGGGTTGGGATAACGATATGGTCAACCGTGTTTTTACACATCAGGTAGGCTCTGCTCACAGGCGGCTTTTGTATCAATCGTTAAACCTCGATACCGAAAAAGATTTTGCCACATTGCCGTTTTTAGGCAACATAGGTTCCGTCTCGTTACCTATAACGCTTGCCATGGGGATGGAACGGGGCGTTATTGCGAAGGGCGATAAAGTCGCCATGCTGGGGATAGGCTCCGGGTTAAACTGCGTTATGCTTGGGCTTGAATGGTGATGAAACAATGACAATTGACCTTAACCTGATAAAGGATGAATATCCTTTTACACCGCAAACGTTCAAAATAAATGGCGAGAAGCTAAGCTATCTCGACGAAGGGCCGCGCGACGCACACACCATCGTTATGCTTCACGGCAACCCTACTTGGTCTTTTTATTATCGCAAACTGGTTTTGGCACTGCGCGACAGGTTCCGCGTGATAGTTCCCGATCATATGGGGTGCGGTCTTTCGTCTAAACCGCAAAATTATAACTACTCGCTGTCAACTCACATCCACAACCTGCGAAAGCTGTTAACCCGTCTTAAGATAGACGATATGACACTTGCAATACACGACTGGGGCGGGGCCATCGGCATGGGCTATGCCGTGGATAACCCTCAAAAGGTAAAGTCTCTGGTTATCTTTAACACGGCCGCATTTATTTTTAACTGGGCACCGTCCAGAATACTTGCGTTAAAAGCCCCCCTAGTGGGTGATTTTTTAATGCGTGGATTAAACGTTTTTTCACGCGCGGCGATAGATTTTAAAATGGCGACAGCAAAGCCTGAGCGGTTCACTGAAACTGTGAGAACGGGCTATCTTGCGCCTTACAATTCATGGAAAAACAGGGCGGCGGTTTGCGCTTTTGTTAAAGACATTCCCATGAGCCCGGCGCATCCTTCATACGCATTATTGCGTTCTATCGACGACAGGCTTTATTATTTCAGAAACACGCCTGCGATATTTTTCTGGGGTGAGAAAGATTTCTGTTTCGACCTGCGATTTTTAACCGAATGGAAAAACAGGCTCGATAACACCGAGAGCCATGTGCTGGAAGACGCGGGGCATCTGGTTGTTGAAGATGCGCATGAAAAAATCGTTCCCCTGCTAAATTCATTTCTTGAAAACGTATACAGTGCAAAGTGAGCCAGAACCAAAACATAGCTGAACTTTTTACGGGCATCGCTTCTCGTATGCAGGATCGTGTCGCCATTCATGTTCCGTGCAGAAGGGGGAGCGATGGAAAAGTAAAATATCGCTTGTTTACATTTCGAGAGCTTGACGAGGCGAGCGATAGATATGCTGTGGGTTTTGCAAACATGGGAATTGGGCGTGACGTAAGAACCCTTCTTATGGTTCGGCCCGGTTTTGATTTTGTGGCGTTAACATTCGCACTTTTTAAAGTTGGCGCGGTTTCGGTTCTCATAGACCCTGGCATGGGAAAACTGAATTTGCTTGAGTGCATAAAGCAGTCGGAACCGTCCGCCATGGTTGCTGTTCCTAAAGCTTATTTAGCGCGTCTTATCTATCCTTCATATTTCAAGTCGATCAAACATTTTGTAACCGTTGGGCGCAGGTGGTTTTGGGGCGGCACAACAGCGGCGCAGTTAAGCAAAACCAAGGTTGGGGCTTTTAAAATTGCGGATACGAGAGACGATGATATCGCCGCGATACTTTTTACCACAGGTTCCACCGGCCCGCCTAAAGGGGTTGTGTATACGCACGGTATATTCACGTCGCAAGTAAAAATGATAAAAGAGCGTTATGGTGTTACGGAAGACGATGTAGACCTCCCCGCGTTTCCGTTGTTCGCTCTTTTTTCTGCGGCGATGGGAATGAGCGTTGTGATACCCGATATGGACCCAACAAGGCCGGGCGACGTTGACCCTGCGAAATATGTTGAATCTATAAATGATAAATCAGTTACGTTCACGTTCGGCTCGCCTGCGATATGGAAAAAAGTTAGCGCCTATTGCGTTGAGAACAAGGTAAAACTCCCTACCTTAAAACGTGTGCTGATGGCTGGCGCCCCCGTGGCGGATGAAATACATGAGCGTTTACTAAACGGTGTTCTGCCGGATGGCGCAACGACCCACACTCCGTTTGGCGCAACGGAATGTTTGCCTGCTTGCGACATAATGGGGGCGGAGGTGTTAAGTGAAACGGCGGAAAAAACAAGACGGGGTATGGGCGTGTGTGTGGGGCGTCCATTGCCGGGCATGAAAGTTGAGATCATAAAAATAACCGACGAGCCGATAGACGAATGGAACGAGTCCTTGCTTGTTCCGGGTGGTGAAACTGGCGAGATAGTTTTTACAGGCCCCGTTGTGACGAAAGAATATTTTAAATTACCCCGGCACACACGTCTTGCAAAAATAAAAGAGACTTCTACAGGCGATATAAAACACAGGATGGGTGATGTGGGGCATTTAGATGAAAAAGGCAGGCTCTGGTTTTTGGGCCGCAAGGGGCACAGAGTGGTTACACCTGCTGGAACACTTTTTACTATCGCATGCGAGGCGATTTTTAACCGGCATCCTGCTGTTGAGAGAAGCGCGCTTGTGGGGATAGGTGATATGCCAAACCAGAAGCCTGTGATAATCGTGGAGCTTAAAAAAGCTGAACGCACAGCGGACAAGGATCAATTAAAAAGTGAAATTTTAAAACTTGGCTCGGCAAGCGAACTTACTTCCGCCATTCAAAAAGTGTTGTTCCACCCATCGTTTCCAACAGATATCCGCCACAACGCGAAGATATTCCGCGAAAAACTAAAAGTGTGGGCGGAGGGAGAACTGAAAAAATGAAAGTTCTTGTAACCGGTGGCGGAGGATTTTTGGGCCGATACATCGTAGAAAAACTTTTAGGCAGAGGCGATAAAGTCGTCACATTTTCACGCAGTGAATATCCTGAGCTAAGAGAAATCGGCGCGGAAACCGTTATCGGCGATATAACCCATAAAGAAGCCGTGATGGCCGTGTGCGAAGGGATAGACGCCGTTTTTCATGTGGCGTCGAACGTGGGGATATGGGGGGCGTGGAAAGATTTTTATAGCACAAACGTTATGGGAACAAAAAACGTTATCGCCGGTTGTAAAAAGCATGGCGTAAAAAAACTGGTATACACAAGCTCGCCGAGCGTAGTTTTTGACGGGAAACCGCATGAGGGGATAGACGAAACATATCCTTACCCATCTAAATATCTGGCGTTTTATCCGCAAACAAAAGCGATGGCGGAACGCGAAGTTTTGAAAATAAATGGAACAGGGCTTTTGACATGCGCGTTAAGGCCTCACCTTGTGTGGGGCCCGCGCGACACTAACCTTATACCCAGGCTTTTACGCAATGCGGATGCGGGCCGTCTTAAAATTGTTGGCGATGGCGAGAACCTTATAGACACAGTGTATGTAGAAAACGCGGCGGACGCGCACCTGTTGGCGCTAGACAGGTTAAGGGCAGGGTCGCCCGTGGCGGGGCAGGCATACTTCATCACGCAGGGGGAGCCAGTAAAAATATGGGATTTTGTGAACGCCATATTGGAAGGACTGGGTAAACCTGCTATAGCTCGTAAAATCTCGTTTACAAAAGCATACAGGGCAGGTGCCGTGATGGAGCTTTTATATAAGCTTGCGCGTATACGATCAGAACCGCCTATGACCCGCTTCCTAGCCCTGCAACTTGCCATGCCCCACTATTTTAATATAAGCAGGGCCAGGAACGAGCTAGGATACACGCCCAACGTCACAACGGAAGAAGGGCTTGAAAAACTTTTTGAATATATGAAAGAAGGTCATATGTGAAACCGGTTTTTACTTTTTTAGTTTTTGCTTTGCTTCTTGCCTGCGTAGGGTGGTTTCTGCCAGGAGTGCTTAAACAAAAACCTGATTTTTGCGTCTCCTGCCACATAACAGACACAAAAAAACTTCATGGCGCAAAGATGCAAGCAATGCGGGCCACACCTCCTCAAAACCTTGCCAGCTTCCACCATAACCTTAAAAATAAAAGTATGAACTGCCCGGATTGCCATCGCGGGGTAGATTTTAAAAGCTCACTTGCAGTTTTTTATTTTGAAGTTAAGAATACGTTTTCCTATTTTTTAGGCTCGTTTCATGAGCCGGACAAAACAGAGGTTCCGGTTAATAACCGTGTTTGCACAGGTTGCCATGCAGGGCTCGTGGCAAAAGCTAAAGAGCCCACCTATCACGCTTACCCAAGCCACGAGGGGATAAAACGTGTTTTATGCACAGGTTGCCACAAGGCGCATAGCCCCAAAACCGAGGCGGAAAAGTTCCTTAACGTCTCCGTTCTCCTCTCCCGGTGTGACAAATGTCATAAAAACTCGATAACAAGCCCGATGATTATAAAAAGTCTGGGGTTAGATCAAAACCGCCCTTAACATCTCACCGCTCATCTATTATACTTTTAGACTTGGTAAAATCGCGTTTCGTTTTTATCCGAAGCGCGGGAACAATTCATATAACGAGTTATTGCTCTTTAATTCGATTGGAGATTATTTGAAATGGCGAAACCGCAATATCATGTTTTTATCTGCACCAACCAAAGACCGGCGGGCAACCCTCGCGGAAGTTGTGCCGAGCGTGGCTCGCTTGAAGTGTGGCAGAAGTTCGCGGATATACTTAACCAAACACAAATGTTCGAGAAAGTTCTGGTAACCGGCGTGAGGTCGTGCTTGGGCCCATGTCAGGCAGGCCCCATCGTTGTCGTATATCCTGACGCCGTATGGTACAAAATGGTTACCGTTAACGACGTAGAGGAAATTTTCGAGAGCCACTTTAAAAACGGCAAACCGGTTGAAAGACTAATTTTACCCGATGCGATGTTCGGTTAAGCAGAGCTTTCTATCGTGAGAGACAGACGCGAGGCAGAGGAGATCGAGGATCAAATCCTCGCCTCTTTTGCGTCGAAAAGCTACAATTCCCGCGGGCGTGTTCACCTTGAAGACGAACATGCTTTCAGAACAATATACATGCGCGACCGCGACAGGGTTATCCACAGCTCTGCTTTCCGTCGTCTTGAATATAAAACGCAGGTTTTTATTTATCATGAGGGCGACCATTACCGAACCCGTTTAACGCACACGATGGAAGTTGCCCAGATAGGCCGGTCAATCGCCCGCGCTCTTCGTTTAAACGAAGATTTATGCGAGGCCATCGCCCTGTCGCACGACCTGGGGCATCCTCCTTTCGGCCATTCAGGCGAAGGGGCGCTTGATGCCCTTATGAAAGATCATGGTGGGTTTGAACATAACCTGCACGCTTTACGAGTGATAGATCATGTTGAAAGCCGTTATCCTGATTTTCGCGGCCTCAACCTGTCGTGGGAAACGAGGGAAGCTATCGCCAAACATGCAAAACGTCCGAACGACCCGTCACTTAACGAATTCAGGGAATTTAAAAATCCCTCCATCGAAGCGCAGATGGTAGACGTGGCCGATTCTGTTGCCTATAACGCTCACGATCTTGACGACGGGTTGTCATCCGGTCTTCTGAACGCGGAGAAATTAAACGAGGTGGCGTTGTGGCGAAAGTTCCACGATAGCGTCTTGGCTAAAAAGAACTTACCCTTAAAACTTGTAACCTATCAGGTGATAAGGCGTATCATCAACGCGCAGGTAGGCGACCTTGCCACACAAACAGAAAAAAATGTGGAGCGACTTTCCATAAAGGCACCCGATGACATAAGAACATCAGGCGAGCCTGTCGCTTGTTTCTCCGCCGAAATGCAAAAGGAACATCGTGAGCTTAAACGTTTCCTTAAAAAACATATGTACAAAAGCCATCGCGTTGTTCGGATGGAGGTAAAAGCATATAAAGTCGTAAAAGACCTTTTCGACGCTTATCTTAACCGCCCGGAACTCCTGCCGGAAAACGTTTACAAACGCCTGGAAGAAGAAGACAAAAACAGGCTTATTTGCGACTATATAGCAGGCATGACCGATAAATACGCCCTCGAAGAACACGACAAACTTTTTAATCCGATGTCGCGCGTATAATCGGTAATTTTCACTTCAAACGTATTGTTATTTAACCTTCGCTATTGGCGAAGGTTCGCACTATGAGTCCCATCTCACCTGCCTCCGCTGGCAACTTCAGACAGACCTTATAGCCCGCACCAGGGGCCTCATCCATGGGGCTACCGTTTTGGTCTTGCAGACTATTCAGCACAAAGGGATGATTGCCTGTTGGCGTCAGCAGTACCAGCGAATCACCGAGGGCAAACTTATTTTTCACTTCAATGAGTGCCGACCCATCCTCTCTCTGCTCCAGAACCTCACCCACAAAAATTTGGCGCTGGCTCTCCGAGCTACTGCGGCGATAGCTCTGTAGCACCTCAGAAGAGTGGCGCTGATAAAAACCATCAGTATAGCCCCGGTTAGCAAGTCCCTCCAGCTCAGTCATCAGGTTGGGGTTGAAGGGGCGCTTTGCAACGGCGTCGTCAATGGCCCGCCGGTAAACCTGGGCTGAACGGGCGGCATAATAGTGAGACTTGGTTCGCCCTTCAATCTTCAGGCTATCGATGCCAATGCGGATTAAGCGCTCCACATGCTCCACTGCACGAAGATCTTTGGAGTTCATAATGTAGGTGCCATGCTCATCTTCTGTTATCGGCATGAATTCCCCTGACCGCTCCTTCTCTTCCAGATAGTAGAGCTGATCTGCCGCCGGGTGTCGTGCCTGTCCTGTATCCGATTCCCCCAGTTTATACTCCCAACGACATGAGTTGGTACAGGCCCCTTGGTTGGCATCACGGCGATTAAAATAGCCAGAGAGAAGGCAACGCCCTGAATAGGCAATACAGAGAGCGCCATGTACAAAAACTTCCAGCTCTATATCAGGACACTGCTGGCGAATCTCCTCCACCTCGTCAAGGGATAGCTCTCTGGAAAGGATAATTCGTTTAAGGCCAACCCCCTGCCAGAAACGCACAGCCATCGCATTAACTGTATTGGCCTGAACAGAAAGATGTAGCGGAAGATCAGGCCATCGCTCACGAGCCAACATAATTAGTCCGGGGTCGGCCATAATCAGGGCGTCCGGAGCCATGTTAATCACCGGATCAAGGTCTGCTAAGAAGGTCTTCACCTTGGCACCATGGGGCATCAGGTTGCAGGTGAGGTAGAAGGCCTTGTTAAGGGCGTGGGCCTCGTCAATGCCGATGCGAAGGTTCTTCTCAAGGAAATCATTGTTGCGAACCCGGAGGCTATAACGTGGGAGACCTGCGTAAACTGCATCTGCCCCGTAGGCGAAGGCGTAGCGCATGTTCCTTAAGGTTCCAGCAGGGGATAGGAGTTCTGGGATTGGCATGATGATTCTAACTATTCCGAATAATGTGTGGCACTGGCAAGCTAAACAGGCAAATTAATCAACTGCTTGGAAATAGAGTTTTGCTGAGCGCACCAGATGCAACTTGTAACACATTGATTTTAGTGAGATTAGATTTGGCTCCCCGGGACGGATTCGAACCGCCGACAAGGTGGTTAACAGCCACCCGCTCTACCAGCTGAGCTACCGGGGAACTCAAACAAAGAAGAAATCCTATATGACATTGCACATCATGTCAATAAGCCAGAACATCAATTGTTAGGCCAGTGCGGGAACGGCTTTATGTACGACGTCCCACATATTTTTCAAAAAGATATCTTTTG
>UOGC01000140.1_pt1 | contig 18122 bp, 19 predicted proteins | sample 1988541 | NCBI WGS metagenome assembly UOGC01 (sample SAMEA4712194, study PRJEB27164) | hydrothermal vent metagenome | biome: marine basaltic hydrothermal vent biome; feature: marine hydrothermal vent; material: mineral | place: Pacific Ocean | collected 2011-06-14/2011-07-23 | depth 1689 m
CCGCGATTTTTCCATTAGCTCCTTATCCGGCGAAGCCAGGTTTATCAGGTAGCAGTCGTGCGATGCAAAAACGTTTATACCCAACTTCTTTTTATTTTCATTAAAAGTTGCGATCTCGCCTTCTGTAAGAGGTTTCCCTTTCCAGCGGTTGTTGTTTTTAGTGAATATCTGAATATACTTGGCCGTAACGTTAAAAGCCCTTTGAGGGGCCTTAGATACTCCGCCCGCTACAGACATGTGCGCCCCGAAAGGCCGATGACTTGCCGTCATAACTGTTTAACTCCAAAAAAAAAGGCGATCCGAAATGGACCGCCTTTTCGATTATATCGATAAAAGCCATTTAGCCGTGAGTCGCAAAATACTCCTGCGATCCGACAGGGTCGGGCTTCATGGTGTCGGCACCCGGTTTCCAGTCTGCCGGGCAAACTTCGCCCGTTTTGTCTACACTCTGGATAGCGGCTAAAACGCGCAAAGTTTCGTCTACGTTCCTGCCGATACCAAGATCATGCACAACCTGGTAGCGCAGATTTCCTTCAGGGTCGATAATAAAAAGCCCGCGAAGCGTAATTCCGTTTGGCAACATAACGCCATAGTCTTCGCCTATTTTTTTGGTCAGGTCGGCTATAAGCGGATATGCGATTTCACCCAACCCACCTTTGGCGCGTGGAGTTTCTACCCATGCCAAATGCGTAAAGTGGCTGTCTACCGAACAACCCAAAACTTCGGCACCCAGCTCTTTAAAATCGCCAACCCTATCGGAAAAAGCGGTTATCTCCGTTGGGCACACAAACGTAAAATCGAGCGGATAGAAAAACAGGACAACCCACTTGCCTTTATAGTCTGCAAGGCTCAAGTTTTCTTTAAACGTTTTGTTCGGCATAACGGCGGTTGCTTTAAAATCCGGGGCAGGTGATTGAACCTGTATTGACATTATAAATATCCTCCAATAATAGTTCTATTGTTTAAATTCATTCTAAATTAGAAAGCTATTCTAATCCAGCAAAAAAACAAAAGCAAATCTTTTTTTATTTATCGCAGGCAAATTGGGCTCATGTCACAGTTATCACACCGGGCGGGGTCTATTTTACTAACACAGTAACCAAGCTTGCCATACGAACAAATGGCAAAATCGTATTTTATCGGGTCTTCAGGATCAAGCTCCCGCAGAAAACGGGTAACTTCCAGCGCCGCCTTTAAGTCGTTTGACTTTCTCTTTAATATCCCCAGTCTTCGCGTGATTCTGCCAACATGAACATCTAACGGTATTATAAGCCGCGAGGTGGAAATGTGGCCGCTCCACGGGCCCGGGTCGATATCGTCTTTGCGTACCATCCATCGCAGAAACAGGTTCCATCGCTTTGCGGCGCCACCGCCTGACGGGTTTGATAACAGGCTGTTAAAAGCCTGTGTATCCCGTTTTGCATAATCACGCAAAGCACACACCATTCCTGTGAGACCCGGAAGAATTGTTTCGGCTGATGGGTCGTCATACGCCATGAAAAGCTTAAGAATCGACCCATGATCGCGTCTGGCACGACCAATGGCATGTATAAGTGCGCTAAGGTCATCCCCCTTGTGGAACCTGTATGAAAACGCCAAAACCCAACCGGGCGCTTTATTTTTCCTGAACTTTTCACAAAATAACGCTGGTGAAGTTCCCATCATCGAGAGTACCTCAGTTACGTTACGTTGTATAAGGTCTGCCCTTCCGTAGGCGAACAGCCCGGCAATAAGGCACGAAACCTCGATATCTTCAAAAGCGGTATAGCCTAGTGTGGCGGCAAGCGGGTCCGGCTCTAGTGCCGACCTGTCAAACCTCTCCAGCAGACGATCCAACTGCGGTTTTATATCTATTGGATTATTCATATTTAAGTTGTAAATCTTTATTTCAAGATTGGCTCGGCAAATGTTTTGACTAGCATCATAACTCTTGATGCCGTTTTGTATATATGGGCAGTAAAACACCTTCGAGGGGTTCACAGATGAACAAAAAAGTGGTTTCAAGGTTTGGGGCGGCTTTTTTTTGCGCATTTGCCCCTGTTTTTTTTACTAAACGATAGCCACATGTCCACCTTTTACCGTTGCCCCAGCGGCAAATATAAACCCTGAAAAAACAAACAATAGCCCGTAGTGATATAGCATTTTACATAGCTGAAATAACATATTACATAAAACGGAGCCAGACATTTCTCCTTTTTCGCCCCACCCAAATGCGCTCTTATTGCATACGACCGATGCGGATTTTCTGCAGATAGGTTAAAAAGTTAAAACTACGCGTATATTACACAAAGAAGCACGTAGCCAGATTAAGAGTAATTAAACTTCGTAGTAAGGAGAATATGGGACATGAAAAACGGAATTAAACTTGGCATCACAGTTACGGTTATTACGTTATTTTTCATAGGAAGCGCAGGTTTGGCCAATGCAAACCCGTTTTCAAAAAAGCTCATTACCGTTGCACGAGATAAAACGGACGCGAGCATAGCACGCGATCTGATAGAAAAAGGAGCGGATGTTAACGCAAGAGATGAAAATGGTGCTACACCGCTCTCTCTGGCCGCCCAAAATGGCCACAACGCCATCATTAGGGTACTTATAACGAACGGGGCCGACCTGAACGCACAAGATTTGGGCGGACATACAGCGCTCATGTGGGCCGTGACAAAGGGAAACGGTAAATCTGCCAAGATTCTGCTCGAACACGGCGCCGCCCCGGATATGCAAAATCAACACGGTCAAACGGCCCTGATGCTTTCGGCCAACCTGAACCGAAATTACATAGCCAAAACCTTGCTAAAGGAAGGTGCTGACCTCTCTATAGAGGACGTGAACGGCCACACGGCACATTCATACGCCTCAAGGCGTAAATTACCGTCAGGGGCCATGATAAGGCTCGTAAGCGGCGAAGTAAGATAACCCCCTCGCCTCTTCTTGGCGGTGGAGAGCCTGCGTGCGCTCTTCCGCCAAGGAGGGGATTTAACGGGCAAAGTCGCCTATTCAGATTTCTCCGCTGGTGTTTCTTCCTTTTTCGCTTCCTCAGCCGCTTTTTTCGCGGCTTCTAAAGCGGCATCGTCTTTGGCCTGTTTTTCAGCCGCCTCGGCAAGAGCCGTCTCTTTAGAGTGCTTTCTTTTGGCTTCTTTTTCCTTGGCCGTTTCTATATTCTTTTGTTGGCATGTCGCCATCTCCTCTTTTTTAGCTGTCAACGTTTTATTGACACGCAGAGTACGCTGTGCGCGTTTCAACTGTTTTTTAGCATCTCGCAGTTTTTTACGTTGCTCAGCCGAAAGTTCGCCTTCGCTATTTCCCAAGCCTTTGAGCCTCTCTTTAGATTTCTGAACCGCATCTTCTATGGTCTTAGTCATCTACATCCGCCTTTCAAGTTTCACGTATGATATTCTTGTTTTTCGAGCCATCCGGTAAAACGGAGGCAGTAAGCCTAGACATTCTACAGGCAACATAAAGGAGTAGCAAGATTGAGCGACCTATCAAAAATAAACAGTGACATGCGTCTTACCGCCATCAAAACGGTTTTACGCAACCACCCGTTCCTTATAGAAAAACTAACAAAAGAAAATGGCGCTTTCGATACGACAGCCACACCTGAAACACTTGACCTCGATGACCCTGGTGATATATTGGTCCGGCTTGCATGGGATATCTGGAACGGCGGAGGGGAAACCGAGCTTGACAAAGTTTTCAACCAGTTATCGGAAGAGGACTTTGTTGCCTTTATCGACGGCATGAAAGATTTCCTGGCTCTTCGCAAAAAAATTCATTTTGCATATGTGTCGGGCATGGAAGACGATTGATTACATTGAAAATACCCAAAACTCCCTGCATAACAGGGCATTTGTCCATTTAAATATGCCAGATGCCATATTACAATAAGGTGCCTGCCTTACTGCCCGGGAACTCGCGTTCTTCTGAAGAGGGGAGTGGCTAGTATGAAGAAAAAAAGGGGAAACGACGATGTCTCGCTATCTGACGACGATAGCGCAAGGCACAGGGCCTTAACGGATCAGACCATCAGCATGATGGCCTGGATGCCGGAATTTAACTTTCTCACCCGTCAGGAAGTGGCCCGTTTGGCTGAAATGCCTCCACACACGTTCAAACGTGGCGAAGCCCTGATTGACCCCGCCGACAATTCACAGCGCATTCTTATCATCCTGCTGGCCGGAGAATGCGTAATTGAAAAAAAGGTAGAAATAAACGGGGAAACTTTCGCCGTAAACATAGAAACCGTACACGCCCCGGCAGCTTTAGGGGAAATTGGGGTTTTTTCATCCGTACGCAGAACAGCCACCGTTCTTGCGTCACAAAGGTCGGTAGTTCTTTTGGTTCCGGCAGAAACGTTGATAGGTTATTTCAAGCAATCAAAAGAGACGACAAAAAGGATGCTCTGGTACTTTGCGAAGCTTGGCGTAATGCGAATAAAAACCAGCTCGTTAAACTACGAATCACTGTTCAGAAAACATATAAAAAACGAATCGATCAAACCGCAGGATTTCACCAAAGACGTGACTGCGCTTGAGGAAATTTTAGGTAACGACGTTGAAAGCTCCAATATATCGAGCAGTTTTTTTGACCCCGTCGCAAACCTTCTCGACAGGGTAGACAAGGCGTTAGGGGAAGTGACCTATCTTGACCAGATAAAAGACCAGCCCACGCCTGATATACGGCAAGCACCGCCAACCTGCATAAACAACCTTTCACCTCTTGCCCGGTTGCTTGTAGAATCCGGGGAATACGAAGGCACACCTATAAAAAAAGCTTTATCTGAAGAATTCGCAAAAAATCTGGATTTATTTACAGAAGATAACTCTGCAAAAGAAGCTATCGATATCATCACAGGTGCAACTTACGACCTTATAGACCTCTCCCGAACCGTCAAGGAAGCTAATTCAAAACGCACAACAAAACCTGGCACGCAGAACATGATCGACGGTTTTGAAAAAAGGATGAAAAGCGCATTTGACGACATACTATATCAGGCAAAAAGAAGATTTTCGGTAGATACACTTCCCCAAAAGCTTGGCAACGACCTGCAATCTGTAATACTCGCAAGATACCTGGTTAAAAAGGTAGCGGAAATAAAGGCAAGAGTACAAACCGAACATTTTGAAGACTTGACTAACATTGAGTATACAAAACCGGGAATAGAAGCCCGCGACTCTGTGGCCATGGAGATATATGGCAGGCTTTCCGACCACATTATCGTCCAGCTCCTGATACCCGCGATTATTGAAAATAAAATGAGATATTTCACCAGCGAATATCCTAAAGATTCTTCAATTCTTGATTTTTTAGTATTAGGATACAACCTGCATTACCCCCCCAAAGAAAAAACGGCTCCGACAAATCAGTCGCCCCCCTATCCTGTGTAAACGGGGTAAAAACCCGTTAAAACGTCATTTTTTTATCAGGCCACGCAATTTTACGGGCTTCGTGATACAAGAGCCTGTAAAATTGACGACTACCTTAACTCATAGAAAAAATGTTATGAATAATGCAGGTTAGATGGTGAAATTCAAGCGGCAAAAAATATTAATGGCGATGTATATTATCGCTGTCGCCCTAACAGCCTCGGCTATAACCAGTGGGCTCTTATACAATAAGTTCAAGGAGACTCTGCTAAACGAAGCCGTGCAGAAGGTCGCCGCCACCAGAGACGTAAACAAACGACTTATTGAAGAGAGCTACGACAGGATAAGTTCCGCTCTCATATCCACCGCAGTAAAAAGCGACACGGCAAACACCATACGCGAGTTCGAGGAAGCCCTCTACCTTATCAGCCCATCTTTCAAAATTGCGCTTGAAAAGGCTAAAAAAGAACTTGCACACACGGAAGGCCAAATTGCAGACGATAGCCGTTTATACCTTCAGATTCACGCAAAACGCCACCCTGAGTTTATGCGTATGGCCACGTCACTTGCCCTTGATAACATCCTGCTTTTTGAAGCCTCTAAAGGGCTTGTAATATATTCGACCGAAATAAAAGATGTTGGCGCATCGGTAATAAAAGCAGACGACCTAAACCCGACCATATCAAAAACTGTGCGAAACATATTGGACGGCAAAGAACCGGGGGCGTCTTTTATCCCGTTTAAAAATTCTCATGGAACAACCGTTATCGCTATTCCGGTAAAAGACGGTACAGAAATATCTGGCGCATTAGCGTTTATTGTAAAACCTGAAATATTCCAAGGCTCGTTATCATCACAAATGTGGCGCGGCCTTGATGTAGCTCTGCGCGTAACGGATAGCGATGGGAGGAAGGTCGCGTCTTCAGATGACGCAGACATTAAGATAGACCTGCCCAAGGTAATAATCGATAACGGCGTAGAAACCATGGTAAACGCAAGTGGCGAAAATTTAGTTGTCGCATATTCCCCTCTTGCCGTTCCGGGCCCAGACCTCTCTATCACAGCCATAGCTTTTGAACGAGACGCGTTGGCACCATTGGGGAGAGTGAAAAGAGTCGCAATCCTCGCCTTGCCATCCTCCATGATTATTGCCGTTATTATTTTTCTTCTGATCTCTAAAAACTTCTTCTCGCCACTTCAAACACTCGGCGAAGGAATGAAAGCCATAGCAACCTCCGGAGCGGCGCTGGAAAAACCACTAAACCGGGAAGAAGCAAAATGGGCCAAATCGCTTTTTGATCTGTTTAACAACATGAACCTGCGTTTAGGCGATGTTATCAAAGAAGCAAAATCAAACTATACGGCACTGGAATGTTATATCGATAAATTAGAGGAGGGAATAGAACAGAATGGCGGAACGGTTGCGGGCAAAACAAAAGAGATAGATAAAGAACTTATAAAAACGATACGACGTCAGGAAAAGGAAATGGCAAGGCTAAAAGGAGAACTTAAAAAGTTCAAAAAGAACCTTGCAACGGCAGATGATATGAGAGGGCGTGTTATGGCTATGGCAAGCCCGGAAACAAAAAACCGCCTTGCAACCGCTACCCACATCGCCGAGTCTTTATACGCGAGTGCTTCAAAAACAAACGAAGTTGCCGCAGGGGCATTATTAGCCGAGCTTTACGGCCTTGAAAAAATAATAGACAGGACGTTGGCAGGTTTTATAGACAGCAAATGTTTTGACACCACCTCGTTTAAAGAGGTAAGCCTCACGGCCATGGCAAAAGAGGCGGTTAAAAGCATTACAAGTTTGGCGCAGGAAAAAAATATCCGCCTAAGTTTTAAATCCTCCGCAGAAAACGATATTGCACATGTGAACAGGAACCTTATAAGTGTCGCCATGGTTAAATTTCTGGAAAACGCCATTATGTTCGCACAGGAAAAAGGTGCTGTTGAAACGCAGGTAACGGAGAATAATGCAATGGTGCGCTTTGAAGTTAAGAACAGTGGTGAAGGCGTTGAAAAATGGCAAATACAAAAAATGTTCGACCAGTTCCACACAGGTGAAGGTGAAAACTATGAACAGACAGGGCTATTTGCCTGTAGAGTAATAATAAAAAATCACGATGGGAAAATAGGGGCAGAGAGCGAACCGGGCAAAGGAACCTCTCTTTTTTTTGAACTACCAAAAGGGCATGAGCCGGTGCAGGAGAGCTTGCCCCTTTAACCAGACGTGTCTTTATATCGTTTCATCGCAACCTTTTCGGTTGTCACAAGGCCACCGCAACCGGCTTTTTCAAAAATTTCGTCTATTGCCTTTATAAGGTTTTCTATTTTTGAAGGCTCGTCGATAACCTCTACCACAACAGGCAAATTCTCTGACAGTCTCAAAATTTTTGCGGTGTGCGTTTCCCGCTTCTGGCCAACGCTCTCAATACCGCGCAGGACGGTGGCGCCCATTAGGCCTGTTTTACTGACCAGTTCCAAAACCTTGTCAAATAGCGGCACCCCGTCTAAAAGATCGGTCTCGCCAATAAAAATCCGCAGGAGCATACCATCCGTAAAATTTTCGGTCACAATAACCTCCCCACCACCATACCGGCATATGCACCTAAAAGACCCAAGGCAAGAGAGCCGAACGCGTTTAACGCGGCAAGGCCGAACATCCCGTCACGCGCCATAGATAAAGTCTCATATGAGTATGTGGAAAAAGTGGTAAAACCCCCAAGAACCCCAACGGTTAAAAAAAGTTTCACGCCGGGATGGACGATATAGCGGGTACCAGCAGTTTCGATTACCAAAGCAAGCAAAAAACAGCCAACCGTATTAACGAGCAAAGTTCCATACGGAAACCCAACGCCAAACCTGCCATGCGCCAAACCAGACACGGCGTAACGCGCCACGGCTCCTATGGCTCCTCCAACCGCAACAGCGGCGTAACTCATAAGCGGTTATATTGAAAGAGCGAGGTCCCTCAACCCTTCTGAAAGCTTTTCAAGCCTTTGAGCGGTTTCCGCCGGAGCCGTTGATGAGAGTTCTTTTATAGAATTGGCGTTCCTTAAAAGATCATCACTTGCCCTTACGCGTTGCATAACGTCAGTAGTTGTCTCCACATCAGACACGGCGTCACGGTTTTCAAGTATCATGCTCAGGTTTTCTTGGCCATCTTCGCTCAGCACGGCCAAATCACTTTTAAGTGTTGCCGCCACACTATTTGTGTTGTTTAAGCTAATGGCAGTTTCCTTCACCCGTGCGTCGAGTACCAGCACGGCAAGAACTGCCGCCGCCGCAAGACCTACGGCGATGAACGACATTATTCCTTTATCTTTTTTCACTTCAACCACCGCAGGAGCGACAGGTTCAGGTGTTTTCACTTTTTCTTCTTTCTTTTCCACTTTTTTAGCCGCGGGCTCTTCTTTTTTTACGATTTTCTGAGCCTTCTCCTCTTTGGCAGGACGCTCAAGTGATACTACTACGGCGGCTTTTTCCGGCTTTTTATTTTCGGGGGTTTTGACAATGGAAAGGGGTGATTTTTTTGCTTCTTTCGCCGGGGCTACAGCCTGTTTGGCCTCAACCTTTGCTTTTTCCGGTTTGGCTTTATTTTTATCAGCCGCAAAAGAGGCAGTCGCCTTCTCAAAATCTGCAAGGCTTATAGAAGCTATAGGGCTTTTTACCTTAATCCCAATTTTGGCGAGCCGATCTACCAACTCGGCTGTTTCCATCTTCAATTTTTTTGCCGCTTCGTACACCCGAATTTTATCCATGTTCATCACCCGCCCTATGACCGTGTTATAAATAATGAAGGTATAATGAGGAATCATAACCCAATGGAATAGCAACGCGCAATACCTCAAAACCCCATACTTCTGATATGACCATAAAAATACCCGTTCTGGCGATAATTCAAGCACGCGCAGGGTCTCTGCGTTTGCCAGGGAAAATTTTTGAGTTTATCGGCAAAAAATCAGTGTTAGGCTGGGTTATAGAACGGCTCAAAAACTCCCAATTAATTGATAAAATTGTTGTAGCGACTTCAACCAACCCTTTGGACGACGAAACGGAACTGTTTTTAAAATCTGAGGACTTATCCGTTTTCCGTGGTGCTGAGGAAGACGTGTTATGCCGGTTTGCCGAAACCTTAAAAGCCTACCCGGCAGAAAATATAGTCCGCGCAACCGCTGACAACCCCCTTTTAGACACGGCAACGCTTGATATTATGATAAAGGCCCATGTAAATCAAAAGGCTGACCATACCTCGCTCTCCGGGATACTCCCGTTAGGTTCCTCAGCAGAAGTAATATCGGCAGAGGCGTTAATAGAGGCGCAAAATGGCGCGACCATGCAAAACTTAAGGGAACATGTAACACCGTTTATCCATAGCCAGCCTGAAAAGTTCAAGCTTTTGAAGGTTACGCCTCCCTCATACCTTTTGGGGCGAACAGAGCGCCTCACGGTAGACACTGAGGACGATTTAAAATTTATGCGGGCCGTTTATAAAGCGCTCGATAGCGAAAAATGCACGTTTAACGCGCAAAACGCGCTCAATCTGCTTGAAAAACAACCGGAACTTGCAAACATAAACCGCCATGTCAGGCAGAGAGAATGGACAAATCAATGAGGAAATATCGATTTTTGATTGACTTTAAAAGAGATAGCCAGCATAATCTCTCTTTTTCAGAAAGTCAGGAGATATAGTAAAAAGTGCCAAATCACAAGTCGGCAATAAAGAGAGTAAGGCAAAACAATACGCGCAGAGTCCGCAATGTGACTATTGTCTCATCCATGAGGACAGACATCAAAAAAGCCCGCGATGTTATCGCATCCGGTGATAAAGACGCCGCCGAGAAAGCAGTTCGCACTGCAGTAGGTGCGCTAAATTCAGCCGCATCCAAAGGTGTGATACATAAAAACTGTGCCGCACGCAGGGTTTCCCGGCTTGCATTATTGCAGAATAAATCCGCCAGCTAATTTAACTGGCGGCGACGGTTTTATTCTTTGCAAGAAGCCTCGCCACAAGACTGCATAAAATTGATTCAGGGCTAACGGCGCTTCGCATCACGTTCATGCTTGCTTCAAGTAGCGCCCTTTGTCCGTCGATAAAAAACGAAGCTTCCCATCTTTCGGCCATTCTCCAGATATCCGTAAGAATAAAATCATATCCGCCAACGGCAGATTTGAATGTTTCATATGTCCCCCCCTCACACTTGAAGCTATGAGCGGTAGAGAGCAGAGCCAGCTCTTTTGTTATCGATTTTAAAATCATCCGGGCCGGAGTGTTGTGTTCCATCAGCGTATCAAGTGTAGCCATCGCCATGTTTATATCGCGTTTGCGGATGGCCCGCGTTAAATCCCACACTTGCGCCGTCCTGTTATCGCCCACGGTTTCTTCCACCATAGCCAACGTCACTTCAATTTCATCCCCCGCATAGGATGAAAGTTTTTCGACCTCGCCGTCAAGACGGTCAAGATCTCTGTCGCACAAATCGACAAGAAGTTCTATCGCCTGCCTGTTAGCAGACAAGCCACGTCGCCGAAAACGCCCTTCAACCCATTTATAGATCTCTTCGCCACGCGGTGCCGAGAACCTTACCGCCACACACTTTTCCACCACGGCTTTAAGCAGTTCCGTTTTTTCAAACGCCGTTATAGCTTTGGCATTGCCCTTCCCGGTAACAACCGAAAGGATAAGCGTTGAGGACGGGTTAGGGTTACGCGCATATTCCTCAAACGTTTTGGCTGTTTCCTTGTCAATCTTCACAATGGGCCCAACCCAAACGACTTTGGAACCTCCAAACATCGACATGGTGTTAAGCTGGCCGACGATCTCCGCAGACGACATATCGTCCTGCCCGGCACCTGCGCCAACATAGCGGAAAAAATTTTCTTCCCCCACTTCGTTTGTGAATATAGATCTCAAGCGGTTGGCCGCTTCCTGTATCCTTCTTGGTTCCGACCCGTATAAAAGATAAAAAGGCTCACGTTTAAACTTGTCGCTTGCTAATTTTTTGGCAAGTTCTGCGGGCTGGATTTTTGCCATAGGTTTATTAGCGGCCGTACATTAGCCTGTCTATGAGGTATTTAGGCAAGTCAAACTCTCTCATTTTCTCCTGCACAGCTTCGATGTTATAGGGAACCCGCATAAACTCAACACTGTTTTCAACAGAGTCAAATAAAACCCAGCACGACCTTGGGTCACCATCCCTCGGCTGACCGACCGACCCTATATTGACTATATATTTTTTATCAGGGTCAAGCGCCATTTTATCTTCCCTGTAAACATTAATATCCTGCGCGTCTTCAAATTCTATTATTACCGGCTGGTGGGAATGCCCGATGAAACTTACATTTCGCTCAAGAAACGGATAGTTATCAACCGCGTCTTTTTTTGTCATGATATACATCCACTCTTCAGGATATCGGGGTGTGGAATGGGCCACGAAAAAGCCATCTAACAGAGATGAAGCTTTTGTTTGCACAAGAAATTTCTTGTGCGTATCAAGCAAAACTTCGCCGGTCCAGTCAACCGCGGCTTTGGCATACGGGTTAAAATAGTCCGCAAGCGTTTTGCCAACAACGGCCCAGTCGTGATTACCGCCCAGCACAAGGTCGGTCACTTCGCGCAATTTTTCCATGCACTCGTTAGGATTGGGCCCGTAACCTATGATGTCGCCCAAAAACGCTATTTTATCTACGTTTGAAGTGCTTATAGATTCCAAAACGGAGTTGAATGCTTCTATGTTCGAGTGAATGTCTGAAATAAGAGCGTAACGCATAACCTAAAACCTCACAGCCGTCAGGATGCCTTGGCTTTCATGGCACGATCCAGAATTCCGTTAACGAAGCCTGCTGATTTTTTATCGCAATATGCCTTGGCAAGTTCTATAGCCTCGTCTATCGCCACGTTGTCCGGGGTATCCGGCGTGAAAAGCAATTCATAAATCGCCATACGCAACAAAGCCCGTTCGATAAACCCTAGCCGCTCCACGTCCCAGTTTTCAGAAACGGTTTTAATCGTCTCGTCTATCTTTGAAATATTTTCCGCAACTCCACGGATGATAGACTCCGCAAAATGACGGTCTACGTTTTCATTTTCATTTTCAGACCAGTAATCATCCAACAGCTCAGAATAATCTGTTTCACCACGGAGATCGGCCTGATAAAGAATTTTTAGTGCCGCCTCGCGCGATCTGTGACGCAAACCCATGAAGTTACAGCTTTTTATCGAGGTTAATCATCTCGATGGCAGAAACCGCCGCATCGAACCCTTTGTTGCCGGACTTCGTCCCGGCACGCTCAATCGCCTGTTCTATCGTGTCTACGGTAAGCACGCCAAAAGAAACCGGGACACCGGAATCCATCATTACCTGAGCCACACCCTTCGACACCTCGGAGGAAACATATTCAAAATGAGGCGTTGCGCCACGAATGACGCATCCTAAACATATTATGGCGTTATATTTGCCCTTCGTCCGGTGCGCAAGCTTGTTTGCCACAAACGGTATCTCAAAAGCGCCTGGGACGCGATATACGTCGATATCCTCATCTTTAACCCCGTGCCGAACAAGGCCGTCTACGGCCCCGTCCAGAAGCTTCTCACCGATAAAGGAGTTAAACCTGCCAACAACAATGGCTATTTTTGCGCCATCGCCATTCAAAGAGCCTTCGATGTTATTCACTATTCTGCTTTCCTATCGATTAATCTGAAAATGTTCATTTAGTTTTTCTTCGTATTTTTTATCTCAAGCATGTGCCCAAGTTTGTTTTGTTTCGACTTCAAGTACCTAAGATTGCTGGCTTTAGGTGTGCATATAGACGGCACCCTCTCGGCAATATGAAGCCCATATCCATCAAGCCCCACGACCTTGCGCGGATTGTTTGTTATAAGCCTTATCTCATGCAGGCCAAGGTCGCGCAATATTTGCGCCCCGATGCCGTAATCGCGCAGATCGTCTTTAAAACCAAGCTTTTGGTTTGCCTGCACGGTATCCGCTCCTTCGTCCTGAAGAGCATACGCTTTTAGTTTGTTCACAAGCCCTATGCCGCGCCCTTCCTGAAAAAGGTATAGAAGAACTCCACGCCCTTCGGCTGATATGGTTTTCATCGAAAGGTCCAACTGCTCGCCACAATCACACCGTTCAGACCCGAAAACGTCGCCCGTAAGGCACTGGGAATGCACCCGCACAAGGCAAGGCTCCCCGCCCGCGATATCACCCATGTAAAGCGCCATATGCACTTCATCGTTCAAGGTATTTTCATACGCTATGGCATTAAACACACCATGTTTTGTAGGAATCGTCGTTTCCGCCGCACGCCTGACAAAAAACTCGTTTTTAAGGCGATATTCCACGATATCTTTTACCGTTATCATTTTTAGCGAATGTTCTTTTGAGAACTTTGCCAGTTGAGGCGCCCTTGCCATCGTGCCATCCTCGTTCATAACCTCGCAGATAACAGCGGCAGGTAAAAGCCCCGCTATCCTGCAAAGGTCAACAGAACCTTCCGTTTGCCCAATGCGAACCAAAACCCCGCCTTCCCTCGCCCGTAACGGAAAAATGTGTCCGGGGCGAGCCAGGTCTTCAGGCTTTGCATCTTCGGCTATGGCGGCTTTTATGGTCGTACACCTGTCTGCGGCTGATATACCGGTTGTCACGCCTTCACGCGCTTCTATCGAAACCGTAAACCCCGTGCCAAACGACGACGTGTTATCTGTAACCATTGGCGGCAGGTCAAGCGCATCGCACTTTTGCGGTGTGAGGGAGAGGCAAATAAGGCCACGCCCCTCTTTCGCCATAAAATTAACAGCTTCAGGAGTGACTTTCTCAGCCGCGATGACTAAATCGCCTTCATTTTCGCGATCTTCGTCATCAACCATGATAACCATCCGACCATTTTTAAGGTCCTCTATGGCATCTTCTATGTCATTGAATTTTCTAGACTTCACTTAACTCACCATTATTGCAAACATCCGAAATACCGCCTTGGCCCAACTTGAGCCTAGTAGCCAAAACCGTGTTTGTTCAGGAATTCCTTGTTTATAGAACTACCGGAAGAAACAGCTGTGTTTACAAAGTTTTCAACATATTTGGCTATCATATCATATTCGATGTTTACGAAACTCCCGGGTTTAAGAGAGTTTAAGCGAGTCTCGTTATATGTGTGAGGGATAACGGCCACCGTAAAGGAATTCTCGCGCTTTGTTGCCACGGTAAGGCTCATTCCGTCTACCGCGATAGAACCTTTCCCGATTATATATTTCATGTCGGTTTTAGGCAGGCTGACTTCAATCTCATACCCTGCGCCAATAGCATCGCACCTGGTGAGCGTGGCAACAGTGTCTATGTGGCCAGATACAATGTGTCCGCCCATCCTGTCTCCCAACTTAGTCGCCCGTTCAAGGTTAACCTTATCGCCCATTTTTACGTTTTTAAACGTAGTGCGGCTTAAAGTTTCGCTCGACACGTCGAAAGTCAAAATTGGCCCCTTGATTGTGACAACCGTGAGACACACTCCGTTTAGCGCCACGCTCTCGCCGATAACAGGATTTTCTACATACGCACCGGTATTAACCTCAAGCGATAAATCGGCAGAAGCACGCCTGACAGCCTTTACTATCCCGACACCTTCAATTATTCCTGTAAACATTTTTATATCCTGAATAGAAGCCGCATTAATTATCGAGCCTGCCTTCGATTACAACATCGGAACCGCACACCCTGATATTGACACATTCAAGCTTCAACGCGTCAGACATTTTCTTTACAGATTTGCAAGTAACGGCAGAGCGCCGCCCACCCACAATTTTGGGCGCGATGAAGAACATAACATGATCGATAATGCGAGCCTTGAAGGCGGCCCCGGCAAGGTCGCCCGCCCCTTCGAGCATGACGCTCATCACACCTTTATCCCCCAGTTTTTTCATGAGCCATTTAAGGCGAACTTTTCCGGTTCCCGGTGAAACCAAAACCTCCGCACCCAGTTTTTCAAGTTTTTTTATTTTCGCAGGAGAGGCCTTCCGCGTGGTAGCGATAACAGTCCGCGCCTTGTCTGCCGTTTTCATTATTTTAGAGTCGAGCGGAATGGAAAGAGCGCCATCCACCACTACACGCATGGGCCGAAAAAGCGCTCGCCCAACACGCGCGGAGAGACGGGGATCGTCTGCCAATACGGTTTCGGAACCGACCATAACGGCGTCTACCTGGTTTCTTATATCGTGAACAAGGCGACGCGAGTCATCAGACGTTATCCATTTTGAATCGCCCGATTCTGTTGCAATCTTGCCATCAAGCGTCATAGCGGTTTTTAAAAGAACAAAAGGCATGCCGGTGGTTGAGTGTTTGATAAAATCTTTCACAAGGCTTTTACAATTTGCCTCTAAAACTCCGGTTCTAACTGTTACGCCCGCTCGTTTTAATTTCGCAATTCCGCGCGCCCCCTTTTTGGGCGACGTGTCTTTTGCGCCTATCACAACTTTCTTTATACCCGCCTTTATTATGGCGTCCGTACATGGGGGAGTTTTGCCCAAGTGGTTGCAAGGCTCCAGCGTTACATAGATGGTCGCCCCTTTTGATGGCGTTTTAAGTGAGTTTAACGCTTCTATCTCGGCGTGAGGATGGCCCGCTTTTTTATGAAATCCCTCGCCCACGATTTTTCCGTTTTTTACTATCACGGCACCAACGGCAGGGTTGGGCGAAGTTCGCCCCTTCCCTTTAAGCGCAAGCTCAATAGCCCGCTCCATAAACGTTTTGTCAGCTTCTGTCCGTTTCACTTCTATCGCCGTTTCTTTGGCTCCGCCGCATCTTTTAGCACAGCCTGCGCTGATGCAAGCCTTGCTATCGGCACGCGGTATGGCGAACAGGAAACATAGTCCATCCCTATCCTGTGGCAAAACTCGACTGAGGCAGGTTCACCGCCATGCTCGCCGCATATGCCTATTTTAAGGTCAGGTTTTGTTTCCCGACCACGGGCAATACCAAGTTTTACAAGCTCACCCACACCTTCGCAATCTATCGTTACAAATGGGTCGTTTGGCAAAATACCATCGGCAACATAGTGTGGCAGGAAACGGCCAGAATCATCACGCGACAAACCAAAAGTGGTTTGCGTCAAGTCGTTTGTACCGAACGAGAAAAAGTCCGATTCCGTTGCAATCTCATCTGCCGTGATAGCCGCGCGTGGCAGTTCTATCATGGACCCGACAGAATATTTTATTTTCACCCCAGCCTTTTTCATTACGTCTTTTGCCACAGCAATAACATTTTTGCGAAGCCTTTTTAGCTCCTCAACATGTGACACAAGCGGAACCATAACTTCCGGATAAACTTTTACTCCCTTTTTGGCAACCCTGCAGGCCGCCTCAAAAATTGCGCGTGCCTGCATATCGTAAATATCGGGGAACGTAATTCCAAGCCTGCACCCTCTGTGCCCCAGCATCGGGTTAAACTCGTGCAAACGCATGGCACGCTCTTTTAAATCGATTACCGAAACACCAAGGTCTTTTGCCAGCACGGCATAATCAACATCTTCTTTCGGCAAAAACTCGTGCAGGGGCGGGTCGAGCAACCTCACGGTAACGGGTAGCCCGTCCATCGCCTCGAATATGCCGATAAAATCTTTCCTCTGCATTGGAAGAAGTTTTTTTAGCGCGGCCCTGCGCTCTTTTAAAGTGTTGGCAAGAATCATCTCGCGCATGGCAACGATTCTTTCGCCCTCAAAAAACATATGTTCGGTGCGACACAAGCCTATCCCTTCGGCCCCGAAAGAGCGGGCTATTTTTGCGTCATACGGCGTGTCTGCGTTTGTGCGAACTTTTAATTTTCTGGTTTTATCCGCCCAGCCCATAAGGGTTTTGTAGTCGCCTGACAACTTAGGTTTAACAAGTTTTGCCTTGCCTAAAATAACCCGCCCGGTTGAACCGTCTAAAGTTATAAAATCGCCTTTATGAACCGCAACGGACCCAACCGTGAAAAGCTGGTTGCGAATAGATATTTTTATATCCTCGGCGCCGGAAATACAGCACTTGCCCATACCACGAGCTACAACAGCCGCGTGTGAGGTCATTCCGCCAGTCGCGGTTAGTATGCCTTGCGCCGCATTCATGCCGCCTATATCCTCAGGGCTTGTTTCCTGCCGCACAAGTATTAGCTGTTCGCCCTTGTCTGCCCGTTCTATCGCCTCTTCGGCTGAAAACACAACCCGCCCAACCCCTGCACCGGGTGATGCTGGAAGCCCGCGCGTTAAAACAGATAATTTTGCCTTCTTGTCTATCGTATCGTGCAGAAGCTGGTCCAACTGTTCAGGGTTAACACGGTTTATCGCTTCATCGCGCGTTATCAGTTTTTCTTTTACCATCTCCACAGCTATGCGGATAGACGCCTCTGCCGTTCTTTTTCCCACACGGGTTTGAAGCATGTAGAGCTTTTTGTTTTCCACGGTAAACTCTATGTCGAGCATATCGCGATAATGTTTTTCAAGCCGTTTATAAATTTCGTCAAGCGACTGTTTGGCTTGCGGAAACTTTTTGCCCATCTGGTTTATAGAGAGCGGCGTGCGGATACCTGCTACGACATCTTCGCCCTGCGCATTAACCAGAAACTCGCCGAAAAACCTGTTCTCACCCGTGGCAGGGTCGCGGGTAAAAGCTACCCCTGTGCCGGAGTCTTCACCCATGTTGCCAAAAACCATCACCTGCACATTTACTGCGGTTCCCCAACTGTCTGGAATATCGTAAAGCCTGCGATATTCTTTTGCCCGTTT
>UOGC01000147.1_pt1 | contig 17976 bp, 24 predicted proteins | sample 1988541 | NCBI WGS metagenome assembly UOGC01 (sample SAMEA4712194, study PRJEB27164) | hydrothermal vent metagenome | biome: marine basaltic hydrothermal vent biome; feature: marine hydrothermal vent; material: mineral | place: Pacific Ocean | collected 2011-06-14/2011-07-23 | depth 1689 m
GAACGGTTAAAAACGCCGTTGTCGTTCGTACGAAAAAAGAGATACGTCGCCTTAACGGTACATATGTTAAGTTCGACAATAACGCGGCCGTTCTTGTTGACGACAGCAAAGACATGGTTGGTACGCGTATATTTGGCCCTGTTGGCAGGGAATTGAGAGGCAAGAAGTTTATGAAGATAGTTTCGCTGGCTCCGGAGGTGTTGTAATGGCTCTTGGGGCAAGAAACAAGATGAAGATAAAGAAAGATGACGTTGTCGTTGTGATAGCGGGTGCGGATAAAGGCAAGAAGGGCCGTGTTATTGAGGCCATTCCTGGTGAAGGACGCGTGATAGTGGAAAAGGTTAACATCGTAAAACGCCATCAGCGCCCCACTCCTCAGCAGAGGCAGGGCGGCATAATTGAGCGTGAGGCGAAGTTTGCCGCAAGTAACGTGGCCATCTTTTGCTCTAAATGCGATAAGGCCGTGCGCATCGGTGCCAAGATACTTGAAGATGGAACCAAAGTTCGCGTCTGCCGTAAGTGCGGCGAGATGCTGGATGATTAAGGTAAAGTAAAAAATGTCAGGTTTAGTTGAGCGTTATAAAAAAGAAGTAGCCCCCGCCATGATGGAGGAGTTTGGTTACGGCAACGTAATGCAGACCCCAAAGCTTACAAAAATTGTGCTTAACATGGGGTTGGGCGAGGCTATTCAGAATGCCAAGGTTCTGGATGTCGGTGAATATACCTTGCGTACGATATCGGGCCAGAAGCCGATTATAACCAAGGCGAAGAAAGCTATAAGTAACTTTAAGCTTCGCGAGGGTTTAAGCATAGGTGTTGCGGTTACCATCAGGGGTATTCGCATGTATGAGTTTTTGGAGCGGCTGATTGTTACCGCTATTCCAAGAATTCGTGACTTTAAAGGCGTCTCTGGCAAGGCGTTCGACGGTCACGGAAACTATACGCTGGGAGTTAAGGAACAACTTATATTCCCTGAGATAGATTACGATCAGATAGACAAGGTTCAGGGTCTTAATATTACGATAGTGACAACGGCGAATACCGATGCCGAGGGCAAGAGCCTTCTGCGGCATCTTGGTATGCCGTTCAGGAATTAACGGAGGAAACGTGGCCAAGAAGTGCCTTATAGCAAAACAGAAGAAGAAACCGAAATTCGCTGTGCGGGCCTACAGCCGTTGTGGTCTTTGTGGCCGTCCAAGGGCGTTTCTGAGAAAATTTGGGATTTGCAGGGTCTGTTTCCGCAAGCTTGCGCTTGAGGGTAAAATTCCTGGCGTTACGAAATCCAGTTGGTAAATACATTAAGTTAGTTTATAGAAGAAGGCGAAACCGACATGAGTATGAGTGATCCGATAGCTGATTTGCTGACGAGGATCAGAAATGCCGTTATGGCAAACCACGATAGCCTTGATATGCCGTCGTCTAAAATAAAGGCCGAGATTGCGGCTCTTTTGAGCCATGAAGGATATATCAGTGGCTTTAAAATTTTAAGAGACGACAAGCAGGGCGTGCTGAAAATCAAGCTGAAGTATAAAGAAGGTCTTTCAGCCATAAACGGTTTAAAGAGGGTTTCCAAACCTGGCCTTAGGGTTTATGCGGGCGCTGACGAAATTCCGAGCGTAAGAAACGGGTTAGGTGCGGCTATTTTATCCACAAACATGGGAATATTAACCGACGTGGAGGCCAGAGAGGCCAACGTGGGCGGCGAAGTTCTCTGTTACGTGTGGTAAGGGACGTAAAATGTCACGTATAGGAAAAAAACCGATAGACGTTCCGCAGGGTGTGGAGGTTAAAGTTAATGGCCAACACGTTTCTGTTAAAGGTAAGCTTGGAACTTTAGAGCGGGATTGTCATCCCAGCATGAATATCGTTTTAGAAGACGGAAAACTTCTTGTAAAAAGACCTGATGATGCCAGAGAAAACAGAGCTCTTCATGGGTTAACCCGTGCGTTACTGTTCAACATGGTTCTTGGCGTATCGGAAGGATTCAGCAAAACCCTGCTTATTGAGGGCGTTGGATACCGTGTTTTGGTTAAGGGTAAGGGGCTTGAGTTCTCGCTCGGATATTCTCATCCGATAAAAGTGGAACCGATGGAGGGTATAACCTTCGAGGCTCCCAAACCAACCGAGCTTAAGGTAATAGGCATGGACAAGGCTCTTGTTGGCCAGGTTGCCGCTAACATAAGGGCGTTAAGAAAGCCTGAGCCTTATAAGGGTAAAGGCGTGCGTTATTCTGACGAACGTATTCGCCGTAAGGCCGGCAAAACTGCGGCCGCAAAGTAGGAATGTAAGGTTATGGATAGAACAATAAGAGATAAAACAGTAAAGCGCAGAGTGGGGCGCAAAAGCAGGATCAGAAACAAGGTTTCGGGTACGGCAGATTGTCCTCGCGTTACGGTTTTTTTCAGTAATAAAAACGTTTATGCCCAGATGATAGACGACTCAACCGGCAAAACCTTGGCGTCCGCCTCTACAAAAGATAAAGGGGCGGGGGTTGCAGGCAAAAACCGGGAGGCGGCCAAATGGGTTGGCGGTGCCATTTCCGAGAAGGCTCGTGGTGCCAACATAACGAGGGTCGTGTTCGACAGAAACGGCTACAAGTATCATGGCCGGGTAAAAGACCTGGCCGACGCTATTCGTGAAAAAGGGATTTCTTTGTGAGAGAAAATAATAACAGACCGAACCGCAGAGGCCGCTCCGACGAACATGGTGATGGCCACGACCGAGAGCTTGTAGATAAAGTTATAACTATCAACCGTGTTGCCAAGGTTGTTAAAGGTGGCAGACGCTTTTCTTTCTCTGCGCTTGTTGTGGTGGGAGATAAAAATGGCAAGGTCGGGTTAGGCTTTGGCAAGGCGAACGAGGTTCCGGAGTCTATCCGCAAGGCTGTGGCCGCCGCCAAGAAAAACGTGTTTGACGTCTGTCTGCAAGACACCAGCATCCCATATCTGGTTGAAGGGCATTTTGGCGCGGGCAAGGTTCTTTTGAAACCTGCTTCACGTGGTACCGGTGTTATAGCTGGTGGTGCCGTACGGGCCATCCTTGAGGCTGTTGGTGTGCGCGACATTCTTACGAAATCGCTTGGTACCTCGAACCAGTTTAACATGGCAAGAGCTACCATAGAGGGTTTGACCCAGTTGAAAGATCCTGAATTTATAAAAAGTCTTCGCTTGTAGGCGAGAGAGAATAGGGCGGATAAAGAAAATGAAACTGCATGAGTTAAAACCTGACAAGGGCTCAAGAAAAAAGCGCAAGGTGGTCGGGCGCGGAGCTGGCTCCGGGCATGGCAAAACAAGTTGTCGTGGACATAACGGGCAAAACAGCCGCGCGGGCGGTGGTGTTCGGGCCGGGTTTGAAGGCGGTCAAATGCCGCTGGCCAGAAGGCTTCCGAAGTATGGTTTCACCAATATATTCCGTAAAGAGTACGACATTGTGAACCTTGCCGACCTTGAGCGCATTTCCGCCGAGGGCGAGGTTACTGCAGAAACTCTTGCAAAAAGAGGTGTTGTTGGCGGTAAACGCAGGCTCAAGGTTTTGGGCAATGGCGATATCACCAGGCCTCTCACTATCAAGGCTTCAAAGTTCTCTAAAACCGCCGCCGAGAAAATTGAAAAAGCTGGCGGCAAAGCTCTGGTGATCTGACTGTGATAGGACAGGGCATTGCCGGGATAGCTAAAATCCCGGAGCTAAAAAACCGTATTCTCTTCACGTTCGGAATGCTCTTTGTCTACAGGATTGGTTCGCACATTCCTGTTCCTGGGGTAGAGACCGATGCTTTGGCTGATTTTTTCCGCAACATGGCTGGCACCATGTTCCAGTTTTTCGATATGTTCACAGGCTCCAACTTCTCGCAGGCTACGATATTCGCCTTGGGAATAATGCCCTATATCAGCTCCTCGATTATTTTCCAGCTACTAACCGTTGTTATCCCCAAACTTGAAAAGCTTAAAAAAGAGGGACAAGCGGGCCAGAAAAAAATAACGGAATATACCCGTTACGGAACCATAGTTTTATCAGCCGTTCAGGCTTTTGGTTTATGTTTCTGGCTTGAGTCACTGCAATCACCCGGCGGACAGGTGGTAGTTGCTGATCCTGGCTGGGACTTTAGGCTCATGACCGTGCTTACCATGACTGCTGGCACGGCGTTTTTGATGTGGTTGGGTGAACAGGTTACAGAGCGGGGGATAGGTAACGGCATCTCGTTGATTATCTTCGCCGGAATCGTGGCGGATATGCCAACCGCCATTTTCCAGACGTTCCAGCTCATAAGCATAGGACAGATGAATATTCTTCTCATCCTGTTCCTTCTGGCCATGATGCTGACAGTTATAACCGCCATAGTGTTTATGGAATCGAGCCATAGAAAGCTTACGATTAATTATGCTAAAAGACAGGTGGGGCGTCGGCAGTTTGCCGGCAACCAGAGCCATCTGCCGTTGAAGGTGAACACTTCGGGCGTTATACCGCCGATATTCGCTTCTTCCATAATAATGTTCCCGGCTACTATTGCGAACTTCATGAGCCAGGACTCGGCTCCGTGGCTTTCCGCCGTGACAGACATGTTGCATCCGGGTGCGCTTGTTTATGAGCTTCTCTATATTGGGGCCATCTTTTTCTTCTGCTTCTTCTACACGGCTATTATTTTTAATCCGTCAGACGTTGCGGATAACCTTAAAAAGCAGAACGGCCATATACCGGGGATACGTCCCGGCAGGCCGACCGCCGAATATATAGACAAGGTGTTATCACGCCTCACCTTTACAGGGGCAACTTATCTTGCGGCGATATGCGTTTTTCCTGATGTCCTTATAAATCAGTTGAACGTTCCCTTCTATTTTGGTGGAACGGGGCTTCTCATAGTCGTCGGCGTAGGCATGGATACCATGTCGCAGGTGCAATCGCACCTTGTTATGCGCCATTACGATGGGTTTGCAAAAAAGGGTGCTTTGCGAAGCCGTAGGTAGCTCGGTTTTGGCTGGCATTCATTTTACTTATAGAGGAGGCGTGTCGTGAGAATAATCCTGCTTGGCCCGCCGGGAGCGGGTAAAGGAACCCAGGCCAAACTAATCATCGAAAAATACGATATCCCGCAAATATCTACAGGGGACATTCTCAGGAAAGCCGTTAAAGAGAACACTCCTATGGGCACCAGGGCAAAAACCTTTATGAGCGCGGGCCAGCTTGTGCCGGATGAAGTGGTTATCGGAATAATAAACGAGCGCCTGACAGAGCTTGATTGCCAGAACGGTTTCATACTTGATGGTTTCCCGCGTACGGTGGCACAGGCTGAAGCTCTAACAACTTCGTTAAACGAGATGAAACAGGAAATCGACTATGTGCTGGATCTCAAGGTAAAATCGGAGCATCTTTTAAGCCGTTTAACGGGGCGACGTATATGTAAAAACTGCGGCCAGATGTTTAATGTGGAGCTTAACCCGCCTGAGCAAGAAGGTGTGTGCGATAAGTGCGGTGGCGAGCTTTATCACAGGGAAGATGACAAGGAAGAAACAATTCTCAACCGCTTCGACGTGTACAGCCAGCAGTCTTCCGCTCTTGAGTCATACTACGAAAGTTCCGGCAGGTACCAGGTTTTTGATGGTAGCAGACCGGTAGAAGAGGTAAGCCGGGATATTTTTGCCGCGCTTGATAAATAATGGCAATAAATTTCCGTTCAACCGAGGAGATCGCAAAGCTTCGAGCCGCTAACCAGATGGTGGTGGCGGCCCACGAACGGTTAAGTGAAATATTGGCACCGGGCATCTCCACAATCGAGCTTGACCGTGAGGCTGAAAAAACCATTCTGGATTTGGGTGGCAAACCCTCTTTTAAAGGATATCGCGGGTTTCCGGCCACTCTTTGCGTAGCGGTTAACGACCAGGTGGTTCATGGAATTCCGGACGGAACTGTTCTTAAAGATGGCGATATCGTTGGGCTAGATTTGGGCGTTGAATATGAAGGCTATTATGGCGACGCCGCCAGGACATTGCCTGTTGGTAACATAAGTGACACGGCCAAAAAGCTTTTAAGTGTAACCGAGGAAGCGTTATATAAAGGTATAGAAAAAGCTGTGCCTGGCGGTCATCTGTCTGATATATCACATGCCGTTCAGGTACATGCAGAGTCAGCCGGTTATTCCGTGGTGACTTCGTTTGTTGGGCATGGTATTGGCACAAGCCCGCATGAAGACCCGCAGGTTCCCAATTATGGCCCGCCAGGTAGAGGGCCGATTCTCCGCAAGGGGATGGTTCTTGCTATTGAACCGATGGTAAACACCGGTGGCCCGGAGGTTCGGGTTTTGGACGACCAGTGGACCGTTTTAACCGAAGACGGAGGGCTGTCTGCCCATTTTGAACACTCTATAGCCCTGGTTGAGGGCGGGTGTGAAATTTTAAGTAAATTTAATGTAAAATAGTTTGGACATTTAAGTCGAATCTGCTACAATATCGACTTTTCCCAAGAGCCTGCCTATGGTTGGTTCATGTTTTTCAAGGAGCTTTGGCGAATGAAAGTGCGGGCATCGGTTAAACCGATCTGTGATAAATGTAAGGTTATCAAACGCAATGGGGTTATCCGCGTGATTTGCGAAAACCCGAAGCATAAACAGCGTCAGGGTTAATTTGTTTAGTTTTTTCAGTGGGATAGAGTAAAAAATAATGGCGCGAATCGCAGGGATAGACATTCCCAGAGACAAGAGGGTGGAGATTGCTCTTACGTATATTTACGGAATTGGCAGGACGACGGCTAAAAAGATTTTGACCGCCGCCAATGTTCAGGCGGATATCCGGGTTAAAGACCTGGGCGATCAGGAGGTCAACCAGCTTCGTAATATAATAGAAAAACAATATCAGGTGGAGGGTGACCTTCGCCGCGAGGTTCAGATGAACATCAAGCGATTGATGGATATCGGTTCTTACAGGGGCTTGCGTCATCGCAAGGGGCTTCCGGTAAGGGGGCAGAGAACCAGAACCAATGCGCGAACGAGAAAAGGCCCGATCAAAACGGCTGGTTCCGGCAGACGCAAAGAAACAAAGAAGTAGAAAAACAACCACTGGATCTGAGTTAATAAAAAGATATGGCTGATAAAAAACAGACGAAGACTTCTTCTAAAAAGAAGGTTAAAAAGGTTGGGGCGCTTGGAGTTGCGCACGTTAAATCTACCTTTAACAACACGATGATAACCATCACCGATCCTTCCGGTAACGCCGTGTCATGGGCGTCTGCCGGTAGCTCCGGTTTTAAAGGATCGCGCAAAAGCACACCTTATGCCGCACAGATCGCATCTGAAACCGCCGCGAAAAAGGCGATGGAGATGGGTATGAAAAAGGTCGAGGTCTACGTCAAGGGGCCGGGTGCCGGTCGTGAGGCCGCTGTTCGGGCGTTGCATGCCGTTGGTCTTGAAGTTGAAATAATAAGAGATGTCACGCCAATTCCGCACAACGGATGTCGCCCGGCTAAACGGCGGCGCGTGTAAATGATGTTCTATCTAACGGTGTACGGAGGGTCTTTTGGCCAGATATAGAGAATCGGTTTGCAGGCTTTGCCGCAGGGAAGGGGTTAAACTCTTTTTAAAGGGAGAGCGTTGCCTTTCCAAAAAATGTGCGATGGAACGTCGTAATTATCCTCCTGGGCAGGCCGGACAGGCTCGTAAGAAGGTAAAGGAATACGGCATACAGCTTCGTGAAAAACAAAAAGTGAAGCGCCTCTACGGCACTTTTGAGAAACAGTTCCGTGGCTATTTTGCAAGGGCCGACCGGATGAAGGGCATAACTGGTGAAAACCTGTTGCTACTTCTTGAGTGCAGGCTTGATAATGTTGTGTTAAAGCTCGGGTTTGCCGCAAGTTTGGCTCAGGCGCGTCAGCTTGTAAGGCACAAGCATTTTCTTGTTAATGGACATAAGGTTAATGTGCCTTCTTACAGGATAAAAAAAGGTGACACCGTCGAGGTTGTAGAGCCGAGCAGGAAGTTGGAAGCCATTACGGTTGCAATGTCGCATGTTTCTGATTCCCAGATACCTGAATGGTTGAGCATCGACCGTAAGGCTATGAAGGGAACCGCGCATGGCACGCCGGAGCGGGCTCATATACAGCATCCGATACAGGAACAGCTCATAGTTGAGTTGTATTCCAAATAATTTATAAGTACTTTTTTATATAGGAGGCTTCATGTTAACTGCCTTACAAGGGTTGGTTAGACCTAAGAAGCTGGAGACAGATAAAGGCGCGGAAGACGCCTGTCACTCAGTCTTTGTTGCGGAACCGTTTGAACGTGGGTTTGGTATTACTATAGGCAACGCAATACGCCGTCATTTGTTATCCTCTATTCAGGGTGCGGCTGTTGTAGCTGTGAAGATTGATGGCATTCATCACGAGTTTTCCACTCTTGACGGTGTTGTTGAAGACGTCTCCGAAATTATTTTGAACGTCAAAGAGATGATCGTCAAAAAAACGACTGACGACAGCGTAAGCATTACCTTGAAGGCTTCTGGCAAAGGCGAGGTTACGGCGGCGTCTATAGAGGCTCCGCCTTCGGTTGAAATTTTAAACCCCGACCTGCATCTTGCTACTTTAACAGACGACAAAGCGTCTTTAGTAATAGAGATGGTTGTAGAGGGTGGCAGAGGATATTCTCCGGCAGAGAAAAATGGCAACCCGAACTGGGACATTTCCATGATCCCGATTGACGCCACTTTTACGCCTGTTTCCACGGTTTCTTTCCGTATCGAAAAAACCCGTGTTGAACAGTCTTCTGACTATGACAAGCTGATTCTTGAAGTTTTCACCAATGGTGCGATCAAGCCTGTGGACGCTGTGGCTCAGGCAGCTAAAAACTTAAAAGACCATCTGCAAATCTTCATCAACTTTGATGAGGCTCAAGAAGTGCCAACCACGTTGGTTAACGACGAGAAAATGAAAGTAGCGCTAAACTTGAGAAAAAGCGTTGAGGAACTGGAGCTTTCGGTTCGTTCCTACAACTGTCTCAAGAACGCCGATATAAAGAGTATTTTGGAACTTGTTACCAAAACAGATCATGAAATGCTGAAAACCAGAAACTTTGGGCGCAAATCCTTGAACGAGATAAAAGACATCCTTGTAGATATGGGGCTTTCACTTGGCATGGATATCGACCAGTATAAGGAAGAGCTGGCCACGCTGGATCAGCCTGCTCCGAATAACCAACTATGAGACATCTAAAGCACAAAAAACACTTTAATATGACTGGAACGCACAGGAAGGCTATGTTTAGAAACATGGTCACCTCGCTTTTCACATATGAACGGATAACGACCACATTGCCAAAGGCGAAAGAGCTTAGGCGAATCGCAGAGAAAATAATCACCTTGGGTAAAAAGGGTGATTTAGGCTCACGGCGCAAGGCGTTAGCTTATGTTCGCACAAAAGACGCCACAACAAAGGTTTTTGATAGTTTCGCTGAGCGCTATAAAGAGCGTTCCGGCGGATATACGAGAATCTTTAAACTTGGCCCTAGAGCGGGTGACAATGCTCCCATGGCGATGATCGAGCTTGTGGATCGTGACGTTTCCGCCATGCCGAAGAAGCGTGTTAAAAGGGTTCCCGTTACTGAGGAAGCTTAAGTTACGCCCATTGTCTACTATCTTGTTTTTGGTAGGGGCATAGAAATTGTTTATTGCACCGGAGAGTTTTTTTAAAAGCTCTCCGGTTTTTTTTATCCCTTCGCCTTAACCGTTACCGTCAGCCCAGCAACGCTTGAAATTTCCACTGGGTCGCCTTTTTTGATCGGGCCGTCTTGCGTTACAGCGTTCCAGATTTCCCCTTCAACGAAAATCTTGCCAGCATGGTTAGGTGATATGTCAGTGTCTGCCACCGCCAAAGCGCCGACCAAGGCCTCTTTTCCGCTCGTAAAACTTCTCTTTTGCGCCCGTAAGCCGGAGCCTACCAGAAACGTGAAAAATCCGGCGGTGAGAAGGGCCGTGGGTAAAATTACGCCAAGGCTTATTTGTAAATATTCCTCCGGCGAATCGACAAGCATTAAGGAGCCTATAACAAGGGCGATAAGCCCGCCGATGGTTAGCATACCGAAACTCGTCACCCATATTTCAAGCATGAACATAATGACGCCCATCAGAATAAGGAGAGCGCCCGCATAGTTGATTGGTAGTGTCTGCAGTGAATAGAAGGCGAGAATAAGGGCAATGACGCCGACGATGCCAGGTAAGATAGCTCCCGGGTTCGATAGCTCGAAGAAAAGCCCATAAAAGCCCAACATCATGAGTAAATATGCGATGTTAGGGTTCGAGAGCGTATCAAAAAGTTCTTGCCTCCACGTCATGGCTACGCGGTTAACGGTTGCGCCGGATGTTGCAAGTTGCTTCTCACCGCTTGCGGTTTTTACAAGCCGCCCATCCAGTGATTTTAGAAGGCTGGTTAAATTGGGTGAGATAATGTCTATTACGTTTTGCTCAAGCGCCTCTTTTTCAGAGATGGAGGAGCCTTTGCGTACCATCTTTTCGGCAACGTCCGCATTTCTACCGCGAAGCTCGGCTATAGAGCGCATATATGCCCTTGCATCGTTTGTAACTTTCTTTTTCATCGTACTGTCCATGTCGCCCCCTCCCATGTTTACGGGGGATGCGGCTCCGATGTTTGTCCCTGGTGCCATGGCGGCCACATGTGCCGATATGGTTATAAAAGCTCCGGCGGAAGCGGCTCTCGACCCTGTAGGGGCGACATAAACCACGATAGGAACGTTTGATGCCTGTATCTTTTTTATGATGAGGCGCATGGAGGTGTCGAGCCCACCTGGGGTGTCTATTTCTATAATAAGGGCTTCGGCGTTAGCCTCGTTTGCCGAATCTATCGACTTCGTAATATACTCAGCCGAAACCGGGCTTATAGCCCCTGAAAACGTTATTACCATTACGTTTTTGTCGGGGCCCCCGGTGGAAGGCGCGGAGCTTATGAGCAATGCGCCTAACGCAAAAAGAAACAGCGAAATTACAGAGTTTCTCATAACTACTCAATTTTACATCAGATAAGAGTAATTGTCCTGAACTATCGGCGATAAGTGGAATAGACGCAATTTAAAAAGAGGTTTCTTTATATGGCATATATCATAGCGGAGATAGGCTTTAACCATGGGGGCAACGTTAACCTTGCTGTGAAAATGGTGGAGAGCGCGGCCTCTGCAGGGGCTAATGCCGTAAAGTTTCAATCGTTTTTAGCATCGGACCTTTATCTGCCGGATAATGAAAACTATGCGCTTTTTAAGGCTGGGGAACTTTCGGAGGAGGATCATCTTCTCCTGCGCCGCGTGGCCGAGGACAATAAAGTCGATTTTCTCTCCACCCCCTTTAGCGTGAAGTGGGCCAATTTTCTGGATAAGCTGAACCCCGCCGGGTTCAAGGTTGCGTCGATGGATTTAAATAACCCGGTTCTTTTAAAAGCTGTCGCTCAAAAGGGGCGAAAAGTATATCTTTCCACGGGCGCGTCATCGTTTTTGGAAGTTAAGAGTTCTCTTGAGTATCTTAAAAAATGGGGCGCGGATGACGTGTGTGTGTTCCATTGCGTATCCAACTACCCTACAAAACCGGAAGATGCGTGCCTTTCGCGCATCCCCGAAATGATAGATGAACTAAAAGTTCAGGTTGGGTTTTCAGACCACACTTTGGGCATCTATACCCCGCTTGCGGCGGTGGCCATGGGGGCCGAGGTGATAGAGAAACATTTTACGATCGATAAATCCTTAAATGGGCCAGATCACGCTATTTCCATCGATCCTGCCGAGCTAAAAGAACTGGTATCGGCGGTTCAAGATGTTGAAAAGGCAGTGAAGCCCAATGAACAAATTGCCCGTCCTGATGATAATAAAAGGGCCGTTATGCGCAGGGGGATATATGCAGGCAAGGATATTGCGCAGGGCGAGATTATTACGATTGAATCTTTAAAGCTCGTCAGGCCAGAGGTCGTTCCACTTGAGGAGCTTGAAAAAATAGAAAGCAAGCCTGCCGTGCGCCCATATAAACGTAACGATCCGCTAAAGCAGGTTCTTTAGGGGTTATCTTTCCTTTTATCGATTGTAACCCGTGTTTTAAAAACGGAATACGATATCGGCTTTTCAGGTGTATAGCCTATTCTCTTCTGTCTGGCCTCGTCCAGCAGATGGTATGTGACTTCGATATCCAGAAAGGCGGCAACCTCCTTGCCATAATCCAAAAGTTTAAAACTATATTCCCTCGGTTCGTTCAGGCGAAGACGTGTATCCCATAGGTCAACTATAAAAGGTCGCCACAATATTTTTCGTTTTATGATGCTGGCCTGGTCGGCTATTAATTCTTCTGCTGAATTTAATAGTTTCCACCAGACTTCAAGTTTTCTGTCCGGGGTGCCGGTGGGTATGAAATGCGCCGCCCCGATATTTGTAATTGTTATGGTAAACACAGGTTTACCTTTTTCGGAGGTGGTTTGCTTGATCTTTATATCCAGCGCTTTTTTTACAGTTTTCGGGTCGTGTCCGCCACGCCACAGGTGCCGTCTTGATTTTTGCGGTTCTCCTCCGGTTGTTATGGGGCGAACGGTTTTCGGCATATGGCACTCCACGCATCCCAAAGTTTTTGTTGTCTGTTTTGTTCCTTTCGACATTTCTATTTCCGCCACGGTTCCGCACGGCGGGATGTTATAAAACGTGTCCCACTTATCGCCCTCTACCACATGACAACGCATGCATATCTCGTTTCCATCGTCTATTTTTTTCACGGGGTGCGGGGCGTTGCCGTCACCTTTGGTTCCCAAAATTTGCCCGTCCCGCAGGTGGCATCCGGCGCAGTTTACCCCTTCCTGTTGCAGTTCATGGTCAAAATCAGGATTTTTTGCAAGTATCGGTGACCATTTATCGCCACCTTCAAACCCGGTTATCAGGTTCTTTTGTTGCATGTCTAGCGGTATGTGGCAGTTCTCGCAGTTTTGTGACGAACCGTCGAACGCAAGATCGACCTGAAAATATTTATCTGTCCATGCCCTGCTGTGGATGGAAGTTTTCCATTCATCATAATGTTCCTTGTGGCATTTGGCGCATTCGTTGGCGCTAAGGTTTTTTAACAGCTTCGGTATTTTACCCGTGTTTACGGGGCGTTCGAACCGTTCGGAAATTTCATAAATGTTGAGCGGCTTTACGAGCCGCCATGCGGTGAAAACCAGTAATATCAGGAGCAAGGCCAGGCTGACGGTCTTAAAGTTGAATTTCATTATATATCCCAAATAGTTGCAGGTTGCCCCATAAACTGTAATTCTATAACAGAATGACGGTTATCCTTGAGCGATAAGCGCCCCTTACATATAATAAGCGCCTTGGCCTTAAAACCCCGATAAAATTTATGGAGACTTAACTGCAATGAAGATTTTTGTGGACACCGCCGATATCGACGAAATAAAAGAGGCGAACGCCCTTGGAGTTTTAGACGGGGTAACCACAAACCCTAGCCTTGTTGCCAGAACAGGGAAAGATTTCAAAACGGTTATCTCCGAGATTACGGAAGAAGTAGACGGCCCAATAAGCGTGGAAGTTATATCGCTTGAAGCTAGCGGCATGGTGAAAGAGGGAAGGGCGCTTGCTGCTATTCATACAAACCTTGTAATCAAAATACCGATGACGGCAGACGGCTTGAAAGCCGTTAAAACTTTAACGGCAGACGGCATCAAAACGAATGTCACGCTAATTTTCTCTGCTACACAGGCTCTGCTTGCCGCAAAAGCCGGCGCAACATATGCGTCTCCGTTCGTTGGCAGGTTAGACGACATTTCACACGAGGGGATGGATCTTATCGGCCAGATACTCGATATATACGGCCAGTATGGTTACGACACCGAGGTTATCGTAGCTTCAATAAGAAACCCGCTTCATGTTTTGGAAGCGGCCAGAATGGGTGCCGATGTGGCGACCATCCCGCTTACCGTAATCAAGCAGTTGACTAAACATCCGTTAACAGACCTTGGCATCGAGCGGTTCTTGAAAGACTGGGAGAGCGTTCCTAAATAGCGGAGGTATATATGGCTCCGTCCTGTTTTGTTAAAGGTGATGAGGTCGTTAAAAAATATGGCGACTTTACCGCCGTTGACCATGTTAGCTTTTCGGTAAAACGGGGTGAGTGTTTCGGGTTTTTGGGGCCTAACGGTGCCGGTAAAACCTCTATAATGCGGATGATCCAATGTTTTGCGCCTGTAACGGAAGGCTCTATCACCGTAGACGGCATGCGTGTTGGAACTCATGACCGCGAGATAAAATCTGTGCTGGGCGTGGTTCCGCAAGACGACAATCTCGACCACGACCTGACCGTAATCCAGAATCTTGTTATCTACGCCGGTTACTTTGGTATATCTAAAAGTAATGCGCTTAAGCGATCATACAAACTGCTGGAGTTTTTTCACCTGTCAGACAGGCCCGATATCCCGATACGAGAACTATCTGGAGGTATGCGCAGAAGGCTTACCATAGCGCGTTCGATAATAAACGAGCCGAGCCTTCTTATTCTGGATGAGCCTACAACAGGGCTCGATCCGCAGGTAAGGCGTGTGATATGGCGAAAGCTTGCAAGCCTGAAAGAGGACGGGGTGACGATGATCCTCACCACCCATTATATGGAAGAAGCCTCGCGCCTTTGCGACAGGATCGCCATCATGGATAATGGCAAAATTCTGGATGTCGGTACGCCGGATAAACTTGTGCGCGAAAGGCTTGGCGACACTGTCATAGAGTTCGCACCATCTGTTGATAATGGCGAAACCTCAAAACTTCTTGATGCTCTAAACGAAAAATATGAAACGGCAGGTGGTGCCTTTTTTATATTTTCAAAAGAACCAGACGACGTATTTAAAAAACTTGCCGACATAAAACATACGACCCTTGAAAAAAGATCGGCGACGCTGGAGGATCTATTTTTGAACATGACAGGGCATCATCTGCGGGAGGGCGCATGATAACGCACCGCGCCCTTTATGTTTGGCGACGTAACTTTACGGCATATAAAGCCTACTATGGATCAAGCCTTTTAGGGAACATAGGCGAGCCTATTCTATATCTTTTCGCTATGGGTTTCGGGCTTGGCGGGTATATAAAATCGATAGAGGGAATGCCGTATATCAACTATATTGCACCGGGGCTTATCGTTACTTCCTCCATGTATTCTGCCGTGTTCGAATGCACTTTTGTTTCTTACACCAGGATGACTGTTCAACGCACATACGATTCCATGCTGGCTACCCCCATTTCCATTCCGGACCTGGTAGGCGGCGAAATTTTGTGGGGCGCAACGAAGTCGCTTATTTCAGCCAGCGTAATGTTGCTGGTGATGACTGTTTTTGGGCTATATACGCCATCGTTTGGCGCTCTCGGAATTTTGCTGGCCGTTTTGGCTACGGGAGTTCTTTTCGCCTCGGCGGCGTTATGTTTTTCGGCCATTGCGCCAAGCTACGAATTTTTTAACTACTTTTTTACAATAGGCATTGCGCCGATGTTTTTTCTCTCCGGCGTCTTTTTTCCGTTAGACACTTTTCCTCAGCTCGTAAAGTGGTTTGCGGTTATTTTGCCTGCTACACATTCTGTAGTTATCATGCGCTACTTTTTTCATGGTTCGGAGCTGGGTGCAGACGTTTTGTTTGCGGCGGCGTTCATTATTTCTATCGGTGGATTTCTGGTGTGGCTTGCCATACGGCTTGTGCGAAAAAGGATTGTTGTTTAGAAATTTATTAAAAGATTTTCCCCTTCGCTTTTACTCCGTCATCCACCACGCTGTTTGGCAACACAACGCAATCTTCCAGCACAACACGAGAGCCGATCTTCGCCCCGCTATGAACCGCCACATGCGGGCCAAGCTCCGTCCACTCTCCGATCTTTACGTTTTTCTCTATATAAAGATTGTCGTCTCTTTCGTTCAGGGCATCCATAACAACCTTGTGATACAGTTTGCACGTGCCAACGTCTATCCATTTCCCATCGGTTTTTACGCCATATAAGCCTTCCCCTTTTTCGGTCATGGGAGCGTATATTCTAGACGAGATATCATACTCAACTCCATCTGGTATTAGCCTGAAAATTTCTGGTGATAAAACCGATATTCCGGTAAACATCAAGGCCTCCTCGTCTCCTCTATATGCCGGCCCGCAGGTTTTATGGAACTTTACTATTCTTTGGCTATCGTCTATTGAAAGATGGCTATATTTTTTAGGGTCAGGGTTTTGTCTCAGGGCAAGGGTTGATATCGCTCCGCTCTGTTTATGTGCAAGCATTAGCTCTTCTAAATCGACGCAGGCAATTATGTCTGAGTTCATAACCACGAAATTTTCCCCCTCAAGCCAGCTTTGCGCGTTTTTGATTCCGCCCGCTGTGCCCAAAATTTCACGCTCTCGTGTGACGACGACTTCTACGCCAAAATCATGCGACAGGATGAACTTTCGCACCATCACGCCCAAATGATGAGTGTTTATGACTATCATCGTGGGGTTAGCTTTAAGGACAGTTTCTATAGCTATCTCAAGCAAGGTTTTGTCTACCACCGGCATAAGCGGTTTTGGTATCCGTTTCGTGTGTGGCAGTAGCCTTGTGCCCAAGCCTGCGGCCAGTATCATAGCGTTCATTTATTTATCTTGGCTCAAAATGCTGTGGTATGTACAATGCTCGTTTATTCTAATATCAATACCGAGTTTTAGTAAGGAGTAATCGTGGGCTTTAACTGTGGCGTGGTCGGCTTGCCGAACGTGGGTAAATCTACCATCTTTAACGCACTTACCTCTGCGGGGGCGGCGTCGGAAAACTTTCCGTTCTGCACGATAGAGCCTAACGTGGGCATTGTTCCCGTGCCTGACGGTCGATTAAAAAACCTGGCAGAAAAATCAGGCTCGGAAAAAACAATCCCTACAACTCTTGAAGTGGTGGATATCGCAGGCCTCGTTAAAGGCGCAAGTAAAGGCGAAGGCCTTGGCAACAAGTTTTTAGGGCATATAAGGCAAGTAGACGCCATTGCCCACGTTGTGCGCTGTTTTGATGACGATAACATTGCTCATGTATCCGGCAAGGTAGACCCGCTCTCCGATATCGACGTTATCCGCACAGAACTTATCCTGGCCGATTTGGAAGCGCTTGAGAAACGAATCACCGCTGTTGAAAAAGGTAAAAAAACGGGCGATAAAAAACTTTTAGAAGCTCTGCCTAAATATATCGCCCTGCGTGACAAAATGAACGACGGCATAACGGCGCGGCAGGCTATGGAGGAAGACGACCGCGACTTCTTCCGCGAGCTGTTTTTAATCACCGCAAAGCCAACGGTATATGTGATGAATGTGGCAGAGGACGAATATGAAAAAGAGACGGAAGCTAAAAACGCCGTGCGCGAGATAGCCAAAAAAGATGGAGCCCCCGTGGTGGAAATATGCGGCAAGATAGAAGCAGAGCTATCCGAAATGGAACCTCAGGATAAAGCCGAGTTTTTAGAAGAACTTGGCATGAGCGAATCAGGGCTAGACAAATTCATCCGCATCGGATATTCCCTGCTAAACCTTATTACCTACTTTACCACGGGTCCCAAAGAGACTCGCGCATGGACAGTAACAAAAGGCGCAAAGGCTCCGCAGGCGGCAGGCGTCATCCACACAGATTTCGAACGCGGGTTTATTCGTGCCGAAGTGATAGCATATGAAGACTTCGTGCGGCTAGGTTCCGAACAGGCGGTGAAAGAAGCCGGGCTTATGCGAGTTGAAGGCAAAGACTACATTTTTAAGGACGGCGACGTAGCTCATTTCAGGTTTAACGTCTAATAGCGCGCATGGAACCTGAAAAGGTAAATAAGCTTTTTAAGGACGGCGACGTAGCTCACTTTCGGTTTAACGTCTAATAGCGCGCATGAAACCTGAAAGGGTAAATAAGCTTTTTAAGGACGGCGACGTGGCTCACTTTCGGTTTAACGTCTAATAGCGCGCATGAAACCTGAAAGGGTAAATAAGCTTTTTAAGGAC
>UOGC01000152.1_pt1 | contig 17933 bp, 13 predicted proteins | sample 1988541 | NCBI WGS metagenome assembly UOGC01 (sample SAMEA4712194, study PRJEB27164) | hydrothermal vent metagenome | biome: marine basaltic hydrothermal vent biome; feature: marine hydrothermal vent; material: mineral | place: Pacific Ocean | collected 2011-06-14/2011-07-23 | depth 1689 m
CAGACGTGCTTTATGACCACGGAGCAATAAAGACTAAAAATGATGCTTATCTTCGGTTTTTGAAAACCGCCAAGCGGGACGGTAAATACAAGGCGCTAAAAGCCGGTGATCGCATAGAATTTAAAGGTGGCCTTGTTATGGATGTTTTGAGCCCGTCACCAGACGCCATAAGTGGCAACAGTAATAACAACTCACTGGTTGTAAAACTTACCTATGGCAAAGTAAAAGTGCTTTTGACGGGCGACATAGAATCGGAGGTTGAAAGGGTGCTTTTAGATTCGGGCATAGATCTTTCTGCAGATATTCTAAAAATCGCTCATCACGGAAGCCGTAGCTCGTCGGCCACTGAATTTTTAAAACGTGTCGGTGCAAAAACGGCGATTATAAGCGCGGGCCGTAACAACTCTTTTGGTCACCCGGCAGATGAGACGTTGCGTCGGCTGGAGAATGCCAATTTGAAAATTTACAGAACAGATATTAGCGGTGAGATAGTGATGACAACCGATGGTAGCATGGTAGAATGGATGACGTATCGGGAGAATGCTCGATAACAATAACTTTGCCCGGTGCGTAAGAGGCGGCTGATAAAGTCATTCCTCCGGTGTGGTACTGCGGTTATTATCATTCGCGGTAGCTGGAATGGGGTGCGGGTGACACAGGCGTGAGTGATAACAGCTTGGGTCGGTTTATTAAACCGATTGACGCCGATCACTACCTTGGCTATACTACCTTTCACTTTTTGAATTTACTGGTTGGCTTGACGAAAGGTAGTATCTATGGCGATAGGTGGCGCGGGTAGCGGCAGAGGCGGCTCTGGCGGGTTCGATAATTTGCCTGAAATAGATTTCAACAAGATCAACCTGCCTCCCTTTAGTCCAACGCATCTTTATTTTGTAATTCCCATTATCATTCTGTTGTGGCTCGCCACGGGGTTATACCGCGTAGAGTTGCAGGAGAAGGCGGTTGTCTTTATTTTCGGCAAACATGTAGATACCACCGATCCGGGCTTGCATTGGAACCTCCCATCGCCTTTGGGCAAAGTTGCAAAAGTTCGGATGGAAGAGATCAAGAAAATCGAAGTCGGGTTCCGTAGCGATCCGGGGCAAATGAGGCAGACAAACCTTAAAAAAGAAGCCCTCATGCTTACCAAACATATAAATATGGTCGATCTTCACATGTCGATTCAATACAAAATAAACGACCCTGCCCAGTTTCTGTTTGGCGTGGCAGATAATTATCGTGGCCTTATAGACCGCGGTCTTTACGAAACGGTAAAAAACGTGGCAGAGGCGGCGCTCCGCGAAGTTGTGGGCAAAAGCGAAATTGATAACATCCTCACCGTTGGTAAAAGCTTGGTTCAAGAGAACATCAGGGTATCGATGCAGGAGATTCTCGACAGGTACGGCGCGGGACTAACCATTGACCTTGTGCAGTTGCAAGACGTTCATCCGCCAGAAGAAGTGCGCGGAGCGTTTCGTGACGTAAATAACTCAGAGGAAGACAAAAACAGGCTCATCCGTGAGTCTGAAGGTTACAGAAACTCCGTGATACCGGAAGCGCGTGGCGAGGCGGCGCAGATAATAGCCAATGCCGAAGCGTACAGGGAGCAGATGGTAAAAGAGGCGGAAGGTAACGCACTAAGGTTCAACGCCCAGTTGGCTGAATATTCAAAAGCGCCAGAAATCACAAGAAAACGACTCTACCTTGAGATGATGGAAAAAGTCCTTTCACACGTAGACAAGATTATAATCGATCAATCGGTGGCGGAACATGTGCTACCGTTCCTGCCGCTTGGCAAGGGAACTACTGTGCCGCTATCGGCCGGAACGGGAGGCAAATAATGAAAAAAGCGGCATTGTTACCGGGGCTTATTATTGGTTTGCTTGCTTTTCTGTTTTTGGCGCAAGGCTCCCTCTTTATCGTTTACCAAAACCAGCAGGCGGTTGTGGTTGAGTTTGGCAAGTTTATGCGTTCTATAAAAGAGCCTGGCCTTTATTTTAAAATGCCATTCATCCAGCGGGTGGTTCTTTATGATAATAGATTGTTAGACCACGATGTTCAGCCAACTGAAATCGTGACTAAAGATAAACGTACTTTGGTGGTAGATAACTATGCCAAATGGAGAATAATTAACCCTGAAGATTTTTACAGGCGCGTTAAAACCGAGGCCGTGGCAAAAGATAGATTACGCGACATTATCTATTCTGAACTGCGTCAGGACTTCGGCGCATACACCTTGGCAGAAATTGTTTCTATAAACAGACGAGAGCTTATGAGAGACGTCACTGCGCGCTCCAACATAAAGGCGGGCGAGCTTAATATGGGAATCGAGGTTATCGACGTCCGTTTAAAACGTGGTGATTTGCCAGCCAAAAATCAGGAAGCTGTTTTCTCGCGAATGCGTGAGGAACGTAAAAGGATAGCGACCCAGTTCCGCGCCGAGGGTAAGGAAGAAGCGCAAAAGATACGCGCGGGAACAGACAAGGAGCGCACCATAATACTTGCCGAGGCCAGAAAGAAACAACAGGAGATAAAAGGCTTTGGTGACGCTGACTCTATCAGAATCACAGCCGAATCTTTTGGCCAAGACCCTGAGTTCTACGCCTTTATAAGGTCGCTGGAAGCATATGGCAAATCCCTTGTTGACCGAAATACAATGGTAATGTCGCAAGACAACCCCTTCTTAAAATACCTGAGAGAATAGCTATTCAGCTTATTTCCAATCTTTCGCTAAAGGTTTCCCTTATTTTTCCGTAAAGAAACCATAACCTTTGATGATGAAGGTCTTACGCGAGGCTCAAGGAAAACATGAGCCGCTTCCGTGTGGCAGAAGCCGCACGGCGTGTTCAACAAGGATGTTGGAGGGAAGATTAATGAAGAGCATGGGGCTCGCCAATAACAAGCTCGTAACGGGGCAAAGCGCACAACGGCTTGGGTTGGCATCAAGAAAACACAAGGTAAGCACATCTATTGCCGAAGGGGCAATCTTTATACCTAAACCGCACAAGCGGGTAGATTTCAAACTTACTGCGCCTGAATTTAAACTTTTGGGCTCCGCCAGTAAGGCGCCCGAACAGGCTCCGCCTCCTATCATGGGGGCCGATGCCGGATCCGGCAAAAATATCGCCAGCGGGGACCTTGGCATAAACGGACTCACTGCACGGCTGGACAGCCAGGCGTGGCAAGGTACGTCTCGTGGTTATGATGTGAATATGGACGTAGACTATACGCCGGAGAAACAGTCTGATGTAATCGTAACTCAGGAAGAAGGTCGGCAGGTCAATAATCGCCAGATTCACTTTACACAGCAATATGATTCATACGGCAGGCCGCGCATCGGCTTCTCGCGTGAGCCATACGATTTTGCCGCCAGCAAGTTTGTTTCCGTAACGAGCCAGATTGCATTTCAGGAGAACATGGCAAGCATACATGAGCAGTATAATCAATATCTCATCGGCCCGGATAACGCTTCTAAAAATCCTGCGTTGATGGGGCAGGGTGATGGCCAATCGCAGGAGGTTCCGGTATTTGGTTCAACTTCCGGCGATCAGGCAAACGGTAAAGCGAACTTGGCTAATGGCGACTATTTCCTGGGAGCCAAGTTTGATTCTGGAGATTCCGGACTTTCGGCCAAAGAGGCTTTTGAGGCACAGCGCGGTGGTTCAACCAAAAAACCTCCTGAAGATATGATTATCGTAGGGAAAGGCAAAAATACCGACATGGCTGAGCAGGTGTTTGGTGGCGGTGATATCGACACCGGAAAAAGTAAAGTGCTGGACGTGTCTGTTTAGAATAGTAGAGGCTGTACAGGTCAGGCTGATTTTTTGTTCTGGTGGCATTTACTTCTAAACGGACAATGGTAACTCTCGCAAAGGGAGGCATCTATCGTGGGCCAATCTTTTTCCGGTTTTCCCAAAAGTTTTGCGATATGTTTTGCCACCGTTACGGTTTGCTTTCTTATATCGGCGATATCCATCCTCATGATTGTCATGAAGGACGTTGGGTTTTTCCGCTCCTCTAAATAAACTATAGATGTTTCTATTGTCTCTACGTTGTCAGAGCTTAGCATGAGCCCTAAAGCATATAGCTTAAGCTGAAAAAAATATCGTGCTTCACTAGTTGGTCTTTTTGAATATTTGTAATCGACTAGGGTCACATTTTTTCCTTCTATCCAAAGTATGTCTGTGGTTCCCCGTGCGAGCAGAGAAAACTTTGGCTCTGCCAGTTTTATAACCAGTGGTGTTTCCCGCATTATTTTTATATCTGTTGGTTTGGCTAGTGTGCGGAGTGGCGCTTTTAAAAACGCACGTTTTATGTTATCCGCTATTTTTTTCCTGTCGCCAGATGAAAAACTGGAAAACTCTTTTTCCACACCATCCACGATTTGCCCGGCAACGTTACCTTCACCTAATGGTATTTTTTCAAGAAAAGCGTGTACTTGACTTCCCAAAACTGTGTGGCTCATAACGCCTCCGGCAGTGCCGGGTGGCGAGGGAGGTCTTGCCGATATCTCCATCACAGATTGGTAATAATAAAGCCTTGGGCATTGGCGAAAAGAAGCCAGCTCCGTAACCGATAACGAGAGTGAAGGGGTGTGTTGTTTGTCTTTTTTAACTTCCTTCGTGGTTATGGGCGCTTTATCTTTTAATATTTTTCTGGCCACCTCTGGAGTTGTTTTAGTTTGGGGCGATTTAATAGATGGAAACTTGCTACAGGTTATAGAGTCGATATTAAAACGCTCACTTGCGGTTATCTCATCGATCCACTTGGCCCATGTTCCGTTGCCAGAACCGCTTAATACTAGACTGTCGCGTGCGCGGGTCATGGCAACGTAAAGCAACCGTTTTAATTCTTCTTCCTCGGCAGTTTTTCTGGCGTCTTTGGCCCTGCCGTAGAAAAGGCCAGGATACGATTCACCGGTTTTTACGTTGTGATATTTTAGTCCCATGCCGGTTTTCTGGTGGAACATTGCACTGCCTCTGGTTGCGGTTTCCTTTGCCCCTACGTCGGCTATTAAAACAACAGGAAACTCCAAACCTTTGCTTTGATGGGCCGTCATGATTTTTACGGTATTGTCATCACCACCGGTTACGTCGGCCAATGCTTCTGTTGGGGCGCTTGTCTCCATCTTTTTTAGTAGTGATACAAAATTTTTAAATCCGCCTGAGCCAGCTTCAAAAGCACGGGATAGTTCAATGAGCTTAAACAGATTTGCCAGCTTTTGTTCACCCTGATCGCGTGCAAGCGTTACGGCTCCGTAACCTGTGTCCCCCAATATTTTTTCGATAAGCTCCGATATGTTAAGCCGCTCTTTCGCCAATCTCCATTTTCGGGCCTGTTTTTTGAACGCTTCTATTTTTTCTCTATCGTCGTTTTCAATGCCTGCTGGCAGTTTTTTGTTTTCCAGAATGCAGTCTGCAATCTCTCGTTTTTTACCGTCAGATGATCGGAGCAAAAGAAAAATGGCAGGGTCCGATATTCCAACGAATGGCGAGCGCAAAACTGATGTTAGCCCCAGTTTATCTCCTGAAAAATCTAGAAAGGATAGGATGTTTATAAAATCCCTTATCTCCTGTGAATTATAAAATCCGCGTCCTCTTACGACATGGTAAGGAACGCCTGTTCTACGCATTGCGTTTTCATAAAACTCAAGGTTTGTAAACTTGCGCAAAAGTATTGCAACGTCGCCATACCTCATGGGGCGTTGCCCTTCGTCGCCTTCGACTATATGTTTGCCAGATTCCACCCACTCCCGTGTCGTCGATGAAAGCGTGTTAGCCTCAAGCAATCGCAGGTCATTTGATTTTCCATTCTCTATCTCGTATGTCATGCGTGTGATGTTAGACGTGATCCCGGCACCTGTCCGATACGCTTCAAGGCCGTCCTGTGCGGGTTCAAATTTGAAGGAACCGTTCTCACCTTTCATTAAGGACGTGAAAAACTTATTTGTAAACTCAAGAAGGTTAGGTGTTGATCGCCTGTTAACTCTCAACTCAACTTTACCACCACCGCCCGTTACGATTTTTTCCGCGACCTCATCAAAAACGGAAACGTCGGCACCACGAAAACCATATATAGATTGTTTTACATCGCCGACAACAAAAAGCCTCCCCTCGCCGGGAGGAGCAAGAAGGGTGATAATGTCTCGTTGCAAATCGTTTACGTCCTGAAACTCGTCAACCAGCACGCGGACAAAACGTTCGCGGTAAGAGCGCCTTGCATCTGCAGAAACACGCAGGAAATCGCGGGTTTTTTCTTGCAGATCGTCATAGTCGAGTGCCGATTTTTTGTTTTTTTCAGCGTCGTATTTTTTTAAGACGTCGTGGATAAGATTTAAAAATGCACGCGTTGAATCTGCAACGTTTATTTCTATTGCATACCCACCAACTTTTTTCATGAGCTTCGCCGTTCGCTCTGCCAGTTCGATAATTTCTTGTGATGGGTTTGTGCGGCCTTTCACGGCTTTTTCCAGGCTTGGCCCCCCCTCTAGAAGAGCGTTTGAGGATTGTGGCGTTATCTCTTCAAAGCTTTTTGTTCCTATCGCTTCTTCAATTATACTGGCTGTCGTATTTTCCTTTTTTCCTCCGGCTTGAAGTTCTGGCAACACCATTAATAGTTCTACTACTGCATCGTTTATTCCTTCACCATTTTTTGCAAGTTCCTTTTCATATTCTTGCAAGAGCGTGTGTGGTGCCTTGCTACCAGCACGGATTAACGGAATGAGCATTGTTATCTGCTTTATTAAGCCTGTGCCAAAGCCTGCTGATTCAAAGCCCATGTCTCGCACCAAATTTGCAGTGGCGCTATCCCGTTTTTTTAATCTATCTAGTATTACGCGGCTTGTGACGGTGTCCAGAAGGGAGGAAGCATCCACCGCACCCATAACGGTAAACGATGGGTCAACCCCTGCTGATATCGGGTTCTCGTGCAAAGTTCTTGCGCAGAAAGAATGGATAGTTGAAATATATGCCCCTTCCAGAGCTTGCCTTTGCCGGATAAGGCTTAACAACAGTTGATGCCTGACTGAGAGGTGAGCCGTGTTGTCTGGTATGTTAGACGACGAGCCATCAAGGTCTCCCAACTCCTTTTTTATCTCTTCAATCTTTTCGCTTATTTTATCGCGTGCGCGGCGTTTCATTTCGTCTGCCGCTTTTTCTGTAAAGGTAAGGGCGAGCAACTGGTCTATTCTCGTATATCCGCTGTCCCTTGGCGTTTCAAGTTCGCTTATATATTTTGCAATCAGGGCCGTGGTTTTGCCGGCTCCTGCTCCTGCACGCGCAACGATATCGTCTTTGCAGGCTTTTATTTTTTCAAGTACGTCTGTTTTGTCGCTCATCACTCGCGGCTTTCCGGGTTTTCGGGTGACTTTACATATCTGCACAACCCGATGAAATCGCAATAGTCACACTTTTGGGGGTCAACAGGGAATTCCCCATTTTCTATCCGCTCTATCGCGCCTGTAAGCAGATTTAAAAACGACCCTTCCATCTGCGTATCGGCAACGTTTAAAAACTTGCCATCGTCAACTGCCAGCTGTTCTTTCTTGTTTCGTCTTTTTACCTTGTCCGTGATTATATATGCGTCTTTTAACTTTCTCGCACGCAATAGACGGTAGCCCCCTGAGAGAAAATCAACAGATGGAAGGAGCCCTTCATGGATTACATGTTTCCTCGCAAGAAGCATATAGATAGGCGGTTGGAACGATGTTCTACCCATGTTCTCGCGCTCAACCATCTCTTTATATTTGTTACCATTAGCGCCTGACTTGTAATCTATTATGCGTAGTGCGTTATTAGCCTCGTCGATATCCAGCCTGTCGATGCTTCCAACAAGATAGCGCATCTTGCCATCTGCCATTTCTACTTTAAGCGGTTCCAGAGTACTTTTGTTTCTCTTCTTTACGTCAAAACATACTTCCACACCGGTTGGCGTAAACTTGTTGCCCGCCTGATCTTCGCGTTCTACCGCTAACCATATTGCAAGTTCATTTTCTATTTTTTCCTTCTCGATGCGAAAGATGAAAGGGTTTCCTTGCGCCCCTTTTTTTTCTAGTTTACGAAACGATTTGCTTGCGGCGGCTAGAAGTATTTTTAGTTCACGCTCGGTTCCGGAAAGGCGTGCCTTTTTATTTTTTATCAAGGTCTCATAAAAATTTTCCAGTATGTCGTGCAGTAAGGTTCCTCGTGTGAGGGCGTTTATTTCCAGCACAGGTTCATCTATTGCTTCTAACCCTAAAAGCTTGGCGGAGAAATAGCGGAACGGGCATTGACCATATTTTTCAAGGTCGGTCGGAGCATATCTTCCATGCCACGATTTTACCAGGACATCTTGCACCACGTTTTTATAGGTAGCAATGTCGCCGTTGTGTGCCGATAAAAACTGTGCTTTTTCCTGTGGGTCTGTTTCTACAAAATAAAAATCGCGTTCGCGTTCCATAACGGCAAGCCCAACCAGGCGTTTAAATTTCCATTTTGCATGGCCCTTGATATTTTGGGCGATTCGTTTTTCTACCGTTTCGCCGTCTTTTGTTGTGTCGGGCCGAAAGATATCTTTTAAAAATCTTGTCCGCTTCTCTTCAGGATCCAGCAGGTCTTCAGGATCTTTTTGTATTGCAAGATGTGGCGTGTTCCTGATTTTTTTCTCTATCTCTTTTGATGGAAGCCCAGGTTCCAAAGCTTCCAGCGCATCGTTTACAAACTGTGAGCGCATGAGCGGGGAGCCGTCTAACTCCTGCGTGCTAAAGGTTAGGTATAGCTTTTCCCTGGCTGATACTGCCGCTTGATAAAAAAGGAGCGATTCTTCGTTCCACTTATCTCGAACAGCGTCAAACACTCGTAAGCCGCGTGATAGCAATGGAGTTTTTTTGACTATTTCCGCCGTGTGTGCCTTGTTGAATTTTTCTCTCTCGGCTTCGTGAAGTAAGGATGGGTTTTCTATATACCTTGGGAATTCCTTTTCATGGGCGCCGCAGATGAACACAAATGGGCGGCTCAAACCAATAGCGTCGTGGGCGTTTAACACGGAGACTACATTTTTGTTGATCGAGCCGGGTTCCTGCGTATCCATATTTTCAAGACGCGAAACAAAAAGGTCGCGTATTCTCTGAAACCCTAAAGAAGCCTTTCCCATCCTTAAAATTTTTGTTGCGCCGCTCATTTCGTGTAATGCTTCTATCAGCTTTGAGTGGGCGCTATGGTCGCGAAACCTTATTTTTTCTGCGTCAGGAGTTTCCGGCGGAGGTTCCGGGGTGATCCGTAGCTTTTTTAATAAGTCGGATAACTCTTCGGCGAACTGGCTTGCCCTTGATTTTTTTGAAAATCGTTCAAGCTCTTTTATAAGAGTTACGGTTTCTTTAGCTATTTTTTCAAGCAATATTTTGCGGGTTCTGTTGTTTTCTTTTTTTATTCTTTTGGCAAGCAGTGTGCGCCACTGCCCAGACGGGCCTTCTATTATGCCGGCTGTTAAAAATAACTTTTGCGCAAGGTCAGCGTTAATTTTTGAATAACGTCCAAAATATGGCGAGCCTAAAACCCGCAAGACGTTGTTTCTGCTAAATCCTGATTCTATTGCGTCAAAGATTGAAAGGGTAGAGCGGACAAGCGGGTTTTTGGTAAGGTTTATGCCGCGTCTGAAATGGAACGGAATTGAGTATCGGGTGAATATGTCTTCCACGATAGCTCCGTATGGGTGTATGTTCCGCATGATGATTAAAAACTCGCTCCACGGCAGGTTTTTCTCTTTTTTCAGCCGGACGATTTCCGCCCCGACTTCTTCCATCTCCCTGTATCTGCTGTCGCATCGTATGGCCTCTACGCAGCCTTTGTCGTCTTCACTATTTTCATCAGGTTGTGGTGACAGTGCAAAAAGGCGTGAGCGAAAAAACGAGAGCGGCCCGTCATCCGGCTCTCGATATTCAATGGATAGCATGTTCTCCTCATCGGCTAACGCCTCGAATTTTTCCACGTTCGTCACGATAAACCCAAAAGCCCTTTTGCGGTCGTCCGGGGCTGGCATAACTATGGTTACCTGAATCCATTTTGCTATCCGCCGGATCATCTCGAACCTGTATGGGGTGAACTGGTATATGTCTACAAGCCGTATAGAATTTGTTTTGCGCAAGGTTTGCGAGGTCTTGAAGGTCGTCTTGTGGGACAAAGCGTTTACTAACCCTTCGCGCAATATTCCCTCGTCCATATAACCGCGTGAGGATAGCTCTTCTCGATAAGCTTTATACAGGTTAAAAAGCTCCTCTTCCTTGCCGGGAGCATATCCTGTGACTTTTGCAAGTTCATCTGGCCCGATAAGCCCGGCACCTAGTTCGTCAAAAAATGATACCAGTGCGGATACAAAACCTTTAAAACGGAACGACCTTGCAAACGCCCCCCTCATTTTGCCTCCATAAAGCTTTTTGGCGGCACTGGCCGCAAGAAGAGGGCGGCCGATAGGCGGCAAGGTTTTGATTGGCCCCAAAATCTCGGCCCGCAATCTTTCCTCGAACTGGCCGAAGGTTAGTAAATTGGGCGTTAGAACCGCCGTATCTTTGCCATCTGGCAGAAGGTTTTCGAACGATTCTATGAGGCGTTGCCTCGTTGGGTATAAAATCAGGCCGCTTTGAAATATCATCGCGTTTTAACAGTGCTTTGGGCCAGCTTAACCGGGCGAATTTAAGTTTGACATGTCAGAATGTGAGGAGTATCTTAGCATACTCAGCGGTGGTTATTCTTCCGGAGGGAGGTCGGAATTATGATTGTGAGCGGGGCGCTGTAAAGTGTGATTGTACGTTTACGATTATTTTTTGGAGGAATTTTGCAATGGCAGAAATAACGAGTGGTGATATCAATGCGAGTGCCGAGTGGAAAGACGACGCCGTGCCAAAGGTTACGCTTGTAAAAACCGATGCTTTAACGCTTGACGTTTATTACATGAAGCCGGGGCAGAGGCTGGGTTTCCATCGCCATCCAACCGGAGACCAGATTTTTACGGTCATCGAGGGTGAGGCTACCTTTTATATAAAAGAAGATAGCGAAGAGAGCATTGCCGTTAAAGCCGGTTCTACTTTCCTTGCGCCCATGAACGTGTGGCATGATCTGCATAATACAGGTTCCGGCAACCTTGTTGCCCAGCAGGTTACAAAACAGCCAGCAGGCATGGAAAAGCTGGAAGGCTAGCTTAAACTAGTTTTTTTAAGGCGCAAGTCCCAGGTGGGAGGGTGATGAAAATCGCCCTGCCGGGCTTGCGTCTTTTTTTTATCCTGCGATATCGTGCAGATGCAACTTTATAGAGCCTAAACGGCCTTCAAAATTTGGTGCGGATATCATTGTTATCAACGGCTCTCTTACAGCGGATAAAATTCCCTCTCTCATGGCGGCTTTTACAGATGGTTCGTCCACGCCGTTTATAACGATCTCGTAGACGCATGTTACTTCTGCCGGAAGGGTAGGCCCAAGTGACGGAACAAACTTTGTATTGGTAGAAGCCTTGAGGAACGGGTATTTCGAGCCTATCCTGGAAGCCGCCCTGCACACACCGCCAGGGAATGGGGTGATGGTGCCCGGTAGTGGTGCTATTGCCTCTACAGCGGCTTTAGCGGCGGATAAGCCTGCGCTTTGAGTTTTGGCCATAATCAAAAACACGCCTCCGGCGACACCCTCGTTTATCGAAATTTTCGTTTCTACGATAAACTTCCCCTCACTCACCGGTATTTCCCACACGTTTCTGCCATACGCTTCACCTTCAGTTTCGTGTCCATCACCAAAATAGCGAAGGCGGGCGCCAATGTTGGCAAGCTCACCTCCAGATGAGCCGTTAAAGACCGAAACAGTGGGGCAGGTGAGGAGCGTTTGGCCTATTCGCTTTATTAACTCCTTTTCTAAAATTTCCCGTTCGCGTGCGAAAAAAAGTAAAAACGCGCCCGGCCTGCCGTCTGGTGTTTCGTTGGTACAGCTTTCAAGCCCTGCCTCGACGGTGCAACCTATAATGGACGTGGCACATCCTGTAGACGCGCTTATTGCCGCCTGGAGCCAATGGGCGTCTATTGCCGTTACTAACAGGCGCACATACCTCATTTTGAACGCTTCGGCGAAGGTGTTATCTATAACGACGCTGTTTAGTTTCATTTTTCTATTCTAGCGCACAATGATGTGATACGCTCTTTTGCCATGACAGACAGGATAATTCTGGATAGCCTCGAAGTTGAATGCGTCATTGGCATTTTCGACTGGGAACGCGAAAACGAGCAGAAGGTTCTAATTGACCTAACGCTTGATTGCGACATGGCAAGGCCGGCTAAAACCGACGATATAAAAGACGCCGTTGATTACAAAGCCATTTCTAAAGAGATAATAGCTCTTTTGGAACCGAGCCGTTTTTATCTTATAGAAAAGATGGCGGAAGAAGTGGCAAAGCTTTGCCTCTCGCACAAAGGGGTGGAGCGGGTGACCGTTAAAATATCGAAGCCGGAAGCCATTCGGGGTTCTAAAAACGTTTCGGTAGAAATAACGAGGCCAAAAGGTGGCACATTAATATTTTTAGGTGTCGGCGGTAATCTTGACCCTGAAAGAAATTTACAAGACGGAATGAAACTTATACGCGAACGGTTTACCGTTCTTGCCGTGTCGCCTACATATAAATCACCCGCGTGGGGTGTGAAGGAATCACAACCAGATTATCTTAATCTTGCCGTGAAAGCCCTGACGGATAAAGACCTGTTTGCAACCCGTGCCGAGATTCGCTGGATAGAGGAACTGTTGGGGCGCAAGCGTACGCTTGACAAGTTTTCACCCAGAACCATTGATATCGATTTGCTTATGTATGGCGACCTTGTGTCTGAAGGCGAGGGTGGAACGCTTCCGCATCCGCAAATTTTAACCCAGCAGTTTGTTTATACTCCTATGATGGACATTGCACACGACGTTATTGTGCCAGGTGAGGGGAGGGCGCTTTGCGATATCTTGCCTGCGTATGATGACATTTCTCTTGAGCTTGAGAAGGTAAACTTATGAAAAATAGTATTGCGGTTGCGCTAGTGTGTGGCTTTGCCCTGTTTACGGCATGTGACCCTAACACTCCTGTTGCAAAGGAAAAACATGGCCCGGTGTTAGAACAGTTGATAAACGGGGAGCATAATATCAACGGTTTTAACAGGGCAAGCGGAATGCTGATAGATTTTATGCGGGACAAAAAAATGAAAGCCGAAGCCGAAGGAAAAAAGCTGGGTAACAAGTTTTTGGAAATGGAAGAAATAATAAACGAGGCTTCGCTTTTAGCCAGCCAAAGTAAATATGCCGGTAGTTTTGAAAAACTAAAACAGGTATACGATTTACTAGAAGAGTTTTAGTTACTCCGTTGCCATCCGGGCGCGCTCTTTTGCCCATTGCCGTAGCGCCCCTATTTCCTCTGCCATTGTGGTGGAAAGCGGAACAGACGCCTTGATGGCGGAGGTTATGTCTTCTGTTGTAAATTCGCGCTTCTCCGCAAAGCCCGCATACATAGCCTCTACCACCGCCATTTCTATCTCTGCGCCGGAGAAACCGTTAGATGCTGCCGCAATTTCGTTTATGTTAAAGTTTTCCGTTTTGCGATTTCTTTTTTTAATATGTATTTTTGCTATCTCGCGTCTTTCATTATCTTGCGGCAGGTCGATGAAAAAAATATCGTCAAACCTTCCTTTACGCAAAAGCTCAGGCGGAAGTTCCGAGATGGCGTTTGCCGTAGCGATAACGAACACCGGTCTTTTCTTTTCCTGCATCCATGTTAAAAACGTGGCAAAAATGCGGGATGTTACCCCGGCGTCTGTAGTGCCGCTTGATTTTATACCGCTAAAACCTTTTTCAATCTCATCTATCCAGAGTATAACCGGGGCGAGTGACTCGGCCGTTGCTATCGCCTTTCGCATGTTTTCTTCAGAGGAGCCTATGAACGACGAAAATATACGCCCCATATCAAGCCGCAATAACGGTTGTCGCCACAGGCTGGCCACAACTTTTGCCGTGAGACTTTTGCCGCAACCTTGAACTCCCAGCAGAAGAACTCCCTTGGGGATAGGCAGGCCATAATCGCGTGCCCGTTGGGTGAAAGATTCTTTTCTATCCGTGAGCCAGCTCTTGAGGGCGTTCATGCCGCCTACATTTGCGATAGTCTCAGACGAATCAAAATATTCTAAAATGCCGGACTTTTTTATAATTTGTTTTTTCTCAAACAGAATAAGCTCTATATCTTTTTCGTTGAAGATATGGTCGTTTAACATCGCCTTTGAGAATATCCGCTTGGCTTCGGTTAAGGTTAGCCCAAGCGTTGCGTCTACCACAGAATTTTTGTTCTCCTCGGTAAGGGATGTGGCAAGCTTCGGGTTTTTATCGGCAAAGGCCAAAGCCTCGTTGAGCATGGCTCGTATCTCGCCCCTTCCGGGCAGGGGCATGTCTATTACCGTTATTTCTTTTTCAAGTTCCTTTGGAAGTTTTAAAACAGGTGACGTTATTACCAGAGTTTTGTGCGACCTTGAGAAGTCTGACACTACGTCGCGCAGTTTGCGGATGACTGTTTCGTTTTCCATGAACGGGTGAAAGTCGCGCAGTATGAATATCGACGGGTCAGGTGCGGATATCGCAGTGTCTAACGCCACCATCGCTTTCGTATTTGGGTTTGAGCCTGCGCTATCTTTTGTAACAGCCCATATGGAGAGTTTCTTTTTAAGGCTTTTTGCGATGTCGGATAAAATCTTTTCCGCGCGGTCTTCTTCGTATGTAATTAGATAGATAATTGGATAGCGCGATCTGACTAAAAGTTTTAGTTCGTCTATAGCTTTGGTAAGTCGATTGTCCATGAATATTTTCCAGAATTTACTATGGCCTGTTTATAAATCGTATAACTTTTGAACGCAGTTTAAGATATCGTGGTTTGGCTATTTGCCAAAAGTTTTCACCAACCACCTTTTTTGCCGTAGTTTTTACAACAACGAAAGTTTTCCAAACCATATCTTGTATGTTTTTTGAAATGTTGTGTGCGGACCAGCGTTTTTCCACCTCTTCACTTTTTCGCCCTGAAATAAATTTGCAAACTCCACTTGAACATGTAGGGTGAATGCGGTCGCTCAAAAGGTATCCTCTAAGCTCGCGTGTTACTCTACCGTTCCATATTTCAAGCGGGTTCAGGGCGTTGATGTTGCCAAGCGTACCGGTTCCAAAACAGCATGGCACTACATAACCATCGGTTTTAATAAGCATCCAGTTCCATGGAGCGTTGCACTGTTTTGGTGAAAATGTTTCAGGCTTTTTGTTTTCCGTTTTCTTTTTTTTCTCAGGTTCCGGGCTATCGTCTTCATCAAAAAAAACCTTCTTGGCCCAGTCGAGCGCCAGGTGAACCCCAAGTTCTTTTGCACGCTCTTTGGCTTTGCGTATCATCTCGTTTGAAAGTTTTGGATGTTTAGATAGTAACTGCTGATGATAATCAAAAGACCATCCGTCACGTTCCACTCTCCATGGTTTTTCTTCATCCAACTGGTTCATTTGCCAAAAGTGGACTTGGTCGGCTTTAAGCTCGTGGCAAAGCTCTACGAATTTTACCGCCTCCTCAATATTTTCACGCATCAGCGTCATGTTCATAAAAATATATGGGCGGTCACGTTTTAGCCTTTTTCGCTCGGAGATAAGGTAACGCAAGTTGTTAAGAACCAGGTTAAAATCGGCACCGCGTATTTTTTGATATGTTTCATGCGTTGCGGCGTCGAGCGAGAAGTTTATCTCACCAATCCATGTTGCAAGCATTCTGTCTACGTTCTTTTTGTTTAACAAAATACCGTTTGTATTGATGGCGACATGCTGGTTTTTATGCGTCATTTTAAGCATGTCCCAAAAGGCAGGGTTCATCATAGGTTCGCCTAACCCGTGGAGCTGTACTATAGAGGCATTATGAATAACTTCCTTTAATTTAGGAACCAGGTTTTCGGGAAAATGTTCGTAGGTCATGTTTTTATCGTCAAGCCCGTGAGGACACATTACGCATTTGATGTTACACACGCTTGTGGTTTCGATCGTTACTATGCGCGGGGTGGAGGTAACCGTGGTCGCTCCTTTTTGCCATTCTTCATCGCAAAGGGCGTGGTTTTTCTCCTGCTCAGTCATTCACCTGTCCTGTCATATTTCCAGATAGTCAAAATCGCCATCACTTCTATTTTTATCACTTTTGTCGCCAACTTCTCCGATAGAATAACATGCCAAAACTCCTTTTTCCGATACCGCGATAAACCTTTTGCCATCGCTTGTCATGTCGCAAAGAAACCATGAATGCTCAGTTTTTGTTTGCCACAAAATTTTACCGCTCATGTTCATTAACGCAAGTTCACCCTCCATACCGGTAGCCAGAATGGTGTCGCCCTTGTCGCACACGGCGACTTTGGAAACAGAAAAACCGGGTTTATATGTTGTCATGCTTAAACTTTCCAGTTCCACCACGTTCAAACCATCTTCCCTGGCGGGAATAAATATTTTTTTCCCACGTTCAGAAACTTCCACCTCGGTTATCGGCATTCGCAGATGGAACTCGCCCAACGGATCGAACCTGTTGTTATAATGCCCGACCCAGCCGAACGGGCTTGCGCAAAAAAGTGACCCCGTGCGGACAGATATTCTCGCGTGGGCCACAGGTTCCGGTGTATGCACGATACGCCCCCGTTTGCCGCCAGACGAGATGACGTGGAACCTTCCCTTATGGCTCGTTACGACTGCCGATTGTCCCTTTGACTTAATGGCTATTGTGTTTGTATCTTTTGTCACCCATATATCCCACAGGATTTCTCCTGCCCTGTTAAGTTTTATAAGGTAACCATCGTAGGAGAGAGTAAAAATGGATGTGCCATCTTCGGTTATTCTTACCTTTACCGGTGTGAAATCGGTAGTCTTGTTCCAAACAGGTTTGCCGTCGGGGGCGAATAATATAATTCTGTCTCGCCGGTCGCACATTACAACCTCGCCAGATTTACCGGCTACCGACAAGGATTCTATCTCACGTTCGTGACAATGCTCCCATTCCCTCCGCACCTTTAATTTTGTCATAGTTCTCATTTTATTTTATAACGCCTCTATTCAGCAAACCCAGAGAGGGCTATCCTTCAATCTCCTTGCGAAATGGGGGCGCTGAATATAAACTGGTAGACATGAGCAAGGGGGGTTTCATAACATTCGAGGGTACCGAGGGGTGCGGTAAAAGCGTCCAGATATGGACTCTTGCCGAAAAACTGCGCTCGGAAGGGCATGACGTTATCCTCACCCGTGAACCGGGCGGAACGGAAACCGGAACCGATATAAGAAAAATTCTTTTACGCCCTGAAACAGGCCATATCGACCCTGTTACCGAGCTTTTACTATTTTCAGCCGCCAGACGAGAGATCGTAACGCAAATAATAGCGCCAGCCATTAAAAAAGGAAGCATCGTTCTGTGCGACAGGTTCGCAGATTCTACCGTTGCTTACCAGGGCTCTGCCAGAGGGATGGATTTAACGTTAATAGACGAGATGATAAGGCTGGCCTGCGGTGACGTGTGGCCTGATATGACGCTGATTCTCGATTTACCCGTTGAGGAGGGGTTAAAACGGGCAGACAAGAGGATAGAGGGGGAGGGAACATGCGAGGCTCGTTTTGAGGCAGAATCGCTTGCTTTCCACCACAAGGTACGCGAAGGATTTATGAAAATAGCGGAAAAAGACCCAGCTCGCGTAAAGCTCATAAATGCCGTTGGTACGATAGACGAGGTTCATGTAAGAGTATATAAAGCCGTATGCCAACGCCTGTAGGACATTCGCTTATTGGGCTTGCCGTTTTTACGTTAGTGGCTGACAGGCGCAAAAAACTTTTATCACGCGAGAATATTGGCCTGCTTGCCTTATGTCTCGTAGCTTCCAATCTGCCAGATATCGATTTTTTCCACTTGGGAGATAACGG
>UOGC01000069.1_pt1 | contig 17889 bp, 16 predicted proteins | sample 1988541 | NCBI WGS metagenome assembly UOGC01 (sample SAMEA4712194, study PRJEB27164) | hydrothermal vent metagenome | biome: marine basaltic hydrothermal vent biome; feature: marine hydrothermal vent; material: mineral | place: Pacific Ocean | collected 2011-06-14/2011-07-23 | depth 1689 m
AATGTTCGGTTGTTGATCAGGCGGTAGCTCAACCAAAAATGTTCGGTAGTTCGTTGGGCGGTAGCCCAACCAAAAATGTTCGGTTGTTGATCGGGCGGTAGCTCAACCAAAAATGTTCGGTTGTTGATCGGGCGGTAGCCCAACCAAAAATGTTCGGTTGTTGATCGGGCGGTAGCTCAACCAAAAATGTTCGGTTGTTGATCGGGCGGTAGCCCAACCAAAAGCCCAACTAAAAAGGCGGAAACCTGCGAGAGGTTTCCGCCTTTAAGTAGTCTGTTACAAAAAAAGCCTAGGCTTTTTTACCAGCGGCCTCCACCGCCACCTCTACCAGCACCACCACCACCGCCGCCGCCTGTTTTGCGTGGTTCGGATTGGTTGATGCGTAGGTTGCGTCCGCCCATTTCTGTGTCGTTTAATGCTTTGATAGCGGCTTCGGCGCCTTCGTCATCCATTTCAACAAAGCCGAATCCGCGTGGCCTGCCTGTTTCACGGTCTGTGATGAGTTTTACTGTTTGTACTTCTCCAAACTGGCCGAACATTTCGCGCAGTTCATCTTCGGTGACTGAGAAAGGGAGGTTTCCTACATAGATGTTCATGGTCGTTTGTGCCCTTCAAAAAAACAAAAAAACTGATTAACTTTAGCCGGGAAGATGCGCCAATACATTTGGCGACCTAAATAAAATGGAAAAACATGAGAAGGAACCTCTCCGTCAGTTCAGCCAAAATTTAGCAACCCTAATCTAGAAAAATGTTACAGGAATTTGAACATATTGTCGATACAAATCAAGGTTTATGTTCAACTGGTGGTTCTCCGGTTTGGTTTGCCAAAATGCCGGTTCGCACCCGATACATATTATCTGCCACGTTGCATATTGGCAGAACGCCCGCTTCTTTGGGAACCGTGATGCTTGCCGTGTCCTGCCGCTCGTCTGGCATCGCCCGAACTTTTGTTGGCGCCTCTCCAGCCTTGGTTTCGCTTTCGTGACCCTCCCCTGGGAGGCGGTGATGAATATTTGGAGGCAGATGCCACTTCTTCGGAGTGGAACTCATGATTTTCGTCAACCGGTACGGAGCTTTTTATAACCCGTTCTATTGCGGTGAGATAAGAGCGCTCCTCTAAATCGCAAAACGAGATGGCAATACCGTCGGCTCCTGCGCGGGCGGTTCGGCCAATCCTGTGGACGTAACTTTCTGGCTCGTTTGGAAGCTCGAAGTTTATTACATGGGTAATTCCGTCTACGTCAATGCCACGCGCGGCGATATCCGTTGCCACCAGAACGCGTATTTTGCCGGAAATGAAGTTCCTTAACGCCCGCTGACGGGCTCCCTGAGACTTGTTTCCGTGAATCGCTTCGGCCCGGACTTTATTGCCGTTAAGCACGTCGGAAACCTTGTTGGCCCTGTGTTTTGTTCTGGTAAACACAAGCACGCGGTATACCGTTTCATCTTTAAGAAGTTCGTTCAGTAAGACGTCTTTGTTGTGACGGTCTACGAACATTACCTTCTGGTCGATCCTCTCGGCAGTGGATGAAACAGGGTTTACGGTTACTGTAACCGGGTCTTTTAGCATTTTTGAGGCAAACTGCTTTACCGCATGTGGCATCGTAGCCGAGAAAAATAATGACTGGCGTTGTGTCGGTATGGCTTCCACTATCTTTTTTACGTCATTGATGAAGCCCATATCAAGCATCCTGTCCGCTTCGTCCAATGTCAGGATCTGCACATGGTCGAGATAAACGATGCGCTGTTCCATAAGGTCAAGCAGGCGCCCTGGTGTTGCCACCAGAATGTCTACGCCTCTGGATAAAGCGCGATCTTGCGGCCCCTGGCCCACGCCGCCGAAAACCACGGTTTGTTTAAGTTTGAGGTTACGTCCGTAAACGTTAAAACTTTCCCCAATTTGTACGGCCAACTCCCGCGTGGGAGTTAGAATAAGCGCCCTTGGTGCGCGAGGTCTTCGTCTTTCATCGCTTTTAGTTAGCAACTGTAGCGTTGGCAAGGCGAATGCGGCGGTTTTGCCGGTGCCTGTTTGAGCAAGCCCGATAAGATCTCTACCAGATAAAATATTCGGAATAGCTGATGACTGGATAGGTGTCGGTTTTTGATAACCTTCCTTACGCAAAGTGCGATGGAGTGGTTCTATTAAATCTAAATCGTCGAATGTTATATTTTCCATAATTTCCTACAAAGAGAATTCGATAAGAATTCATTTCGGCTGCAATTCGCACTATGCATTGGCGTGTATTGGTCAAATTATCCTCAACGTGGCGAGTACACTACGTTTGCGAGAAAATGACCAAGCAGCCTTCGCCTGTCACGATTTCGCTTATTTTTGCTATGAAAGCAAATTTGAGGGGTTTAAAACCGGCCGAATACCCAGTGTTTGGATATTCGGCCGAAAGTTGATTAATGCTGTGTGACTACCAGCGGCCTCCGCCGCCGCCACCGCCGCCGCCTCTGCCACCACGGCCGCCGCCGCCGCCAGAAGACTTGCGAGGCTCAGACTGGTTAACCTTCAGGTTACGTCCGCCCATTTCAGTGTTGTTTAATGCTTTGATAGCCGCGTCGGCTTCTGCATTTTCCATTTCAACAAAGCCGAATCCGCGTGGCCTGCCTGTTTCACGGTCTGTGATAAGTTTTATGGACTGAACTTCCCCAAACTGACCAAACATCTCACGCAGTTCATCTTCTGTGACTGAGAAAGGGAGGTTTCCTACATAAATATCCATTTTCTACGTTTCCTTTTGCAAATTGCCATACGGCTTTAGTAAACACTCGGGAAGACGCCACTCTGGCGGCTTTGTGACCTAATCTTGGGGAAAAAACATGAGGATGGATAATATTCGTCAGTTTCAACCAAAATTCAGCAGACCCGAAATTAGGAGAGATAGTACATGATTTTTAATGTGTTGTCGATATAAATCTGGTCTATTCTTTTTTGGGCTTACATCTTCACAAAGCCTGCATAAATAGGTGCAAAATTGTTCTAAAAACGTTTGTAATATGAGAAAATGCAACGGTTTGCAATATTAACCACTGGGCTTGAACGAGGAGAGTCGCGCATGAAGATGGCTCAGGACATTCGCAACGCTAAAATCCTTATAATTGACGATGACGCCATGAGCGTGCGTCTTATAGAAGAATCGCTGAACATGGGCGGTTTTGTGGCTTATACTTATAGTAACGATCCGAGGGAAGCAAAAACCCTTTTTGAGTCGTACAAGCCGGACATCGTGTTACTAGACCTTAATATGCCACACATATCCGGGTTCGACGTTATGGAGAGCTTTAAGGAAACCGACCCCACGCACCTTGTTCCCATAGTCGTTCTAACCGCTCACGACGATATTGGCGTGCGTCTTAAGGCGCTCAATATGGGAGCCATGGATTTTATACCGAAACCGTTTAACCATGCAGAAGTGGTTACGCGCGTTCGTAATATTATTACCGTGCGCCTGTTGCAAAAACAAGTTATGGATCAAAACATCTTTCTTGAGCAAAAAGTGTTGGAGAGAACAGCCGAGATTCACGATACGCGGCTTGAAATCATACGTCATCTGGGGCGGGCCGTGGAATATCGTGATGATGAAACTGGCTTGCACATAGTCCGTATGAGCCAGATGTGCGCCCTTATGGGAAAAGCATATGGCATGAACGCTGAAAATGTAGACCTTTTGCTAAATGCCGCTCCAATGCACGATGTTGGGAAAATAGGCATTTCAGACACCATTTTGCTAAAGCCCGGCAGGTTGAATGATGAGGAACGGGCGGTTATGCAAACTCATGCCGCTATAGGTGCCAAAATTTTGAGCGGACATGATTCGCCCATCATGAGCATGGCCCGCGATATTGCCCTGGCACATCATGAAAAATGGGATGGGTCAGGTTATCCAAACCGTTTGCGTGGTGAAGAAATACCACTTGTTGGCCGTATCAGCACGTTATGCGATGTGTTCGACGCTCTGTTATCCACTCGTCCTTATAAAAACGCATGGAGCATGGAAGCCGCCGTTAACGAGGTTATAAGGCTTAAGGGTACACATTTCGACCCGGAACTTACCGATCTGTTTCTTTCAATACTTCCGGAGATAAAAGCTATGAGGGAATGTTTGGATGGTGCTGATATTAAAAAATAAATTGTGAACGAGTTAGCTGTCATTGCGAGGGAGCTTTTTTAGCGACCGTGGCAATCTCGTTGTGATAATTATAATTACATAAAGTGGCGCTTGACTCTTGGTATAAGGTCGGCTTCTTTAACAGGTTTGGTTGTAAAATCCGATGCGCCGCAACGGAACGCCTCTTCCCTGGTTTTAATTGTGGTGTCGGACGTAATGACTATTACGGGCAAGGTTTTTAAAGATTCATTTTGCCGTATCTGCTCCAGCAGTCCGAACCCGTCAAGACGTTTCATCTTAAGGTCGGTTAACACCATGTGCGGCACATTTTTTTTAATGGCGGCCAGGGCCGCTTCGCCGTCATCAGCCTCTGTTACTTCAACGTCGATCCCATGAAGCATTTTCGCTATAAGCTTGCGTTGCTCCTTATCATCCTCAACCATTAATACCTGCGGGCTGACGTGAGGCAATTCTGCCGTGAACTCACACCCTTTACCAAGTCTACTTGCCACTCTAAGTTCTCCATCATGGGCTTTCATGATATCCGAGGCGTATGGAAGCCCAAGCCCCGTGCCATGTTCTCCTGCACTACCTATGGTAGAGGTTTTTACTTCGTGCCGGAACAGATTGGGGATGAGGTCGGGGTATATTCCAGGTCCGGTGTCCGTAACCGTAACCGTAACTGCTTCCATATTAGGGCCTGCCACGGATATGGTAACGGTGTCTCCTTTGCCGCAAAACTTTATGGAGTTGGAAACAAGGTTTTGTATCACCTCAAGATATAGTGCCATATCGGCATATACCCGTGTTCCGGGCGCAATGTTGTTTATAAGCTCAACGCCCTTCTCTTTTGCCAGCAAACTTTGATTGCTGATTACCGAGGCGCTGATTAGCGAAACGTCGAAGAAACGCTTTTTGGGCACCAGCTTGCCGGTTTGCAGGCGGCTTATATTTAAAAGCCCGTCTATCATGCTCACCAGCATTTCACTGCTTTGCACTGCGTTGTTGAGCCATTCTTTATGTTTTGATGCCATTTTAACGGACGTATCTGCTTGAATAAGTTTCAAATGTCCCAAAATTGAGTTGAAAGGCGATTTTAGATCGTGGGCCACGAGTGTTACAAACTTGTCTTTAAGATTTGTGGCCTCCACGGCTTTATCTTTTGCCGTTTGAAGTTCGGCGATCATGCGTATTCGCTCTTCTAGTTGCTCTGATATTTCAGCATTTTTTTTCATGAGTTCATCGGAAGTGAGATCCATCGCCCGCTCCAGCATAAGGCGGTCGTCGTCGGCCTGATGATAGGCGGCGTTCACAGCTTTTAAAAAGGGGGAGCATGCGCCCGATGGCTCATCTTCTCCGAAGTAACGCCGTATCTGGCGTTTTAGTAACGAATGCATTATCAAACCTCGGCAAACGTTGTGACGGTCATGGTTTGGTTGTGCAGTTCGCAATCGCCGCCATGTTCAAACGGTGAAATTTCGCCATAGGAGTAAAAACCGGAGATTGCGGCTTTTTGCCCCACAATTTCACGCACGGCGTCTACCTCGTCTTCCGTTCGTTGTTTAAGCACCATTCTGCGGCCCACGCAACTTACAAGCAATGCAAAGTCTGGTTGGCATGCGGCCAGAGGCACTATGCTGTTACGGGCGGACTGGGAAGCTCCCTCAATCAGGCGGTCAAAGTTTGCACGCATGAATCTTGCGTATGAGCCTTCCGGAAGGTCACCTGCAAACGTCATAAGGTTTTTGTTATCGTCGGTAGATAACACGGTGCGCACTAGGCTGTGCTCTTCGTTTGTACGAACGCATAGGGGAAATAGAAGTGCCGAGGCGGGTAGATCTTTAGCGTGATGCCCCAGATACTTTTTATAAAGATCAAGGGCGGAACAGCCATCCAGCTCATAAAGAACGGAGCCTTCAGATTTGGTTACTATCCGTTCGGGGCCGAAAGGATCCCATCCGCCCATTGAACCGTATCCAACCTTGAGCCGGTCGCCATAAAACCCAATAGCAACAACAACCCCTTCGGCAGGTTGCTCGTTAAGCCCAACATAGGTGTTTTTAAATGATTCCTTGTCGCCAGCCAGTCCGCCCGTTACCGCTACATTCTCCGGGAGCGTTTCGCATAACCCGCGTGTAAGGTCGCTTCCGTTTACTTTCAGGCCATCTGCGAAAACAAGAACATGAGACAGGTCTTGAGCGGAAAGTTCGGTTGCCAAACGTTTGCCCACGGCATAACTGTCGCACATGTTTTCTATTTCACTTTTTGCACAGCGGGTTTGTGTGTGGTTAAACTTTATGGCCGTGGTAACGAGAGAATCTGTGAGAACGGTGGCATTGTATATCTCACCAGATGTGGAGCAAAATATTATGGAAGCGGCTGGGTATGCCGATTTTACATGGCTAAAAATGTTCCGGTCGGTTATAGCGGAACCACTGCCGAATGCCAGAACCAGCTTGGCGCTGGCCAGTTGCGGAGCCGGTTTTGCTTCTGTCCAGTTAATTTGCTCAGTTATCATGGCTAAACCTGCTTCATCATACGGGAGTTTTAAAAACAATTAAAACAATGAACGTTACCCAGCGTTAGAGTATACCTATTTTGCGGCGTATTTCGCCAGGCGTGGTTCCTTTTTCTCTTAGCTCGCGCAAGGTTACGGATTTGTCACGTTTGGAATAACGGCGGCCAGATTCATCTTTAAGCAGATTATGATGAAAATATTGCGGCACGTTAAAGCCGAGCAAGGCTTGAAGGAGACGATGGATATGTGTTGAATGGAACAGGTCTTCGCCCCGAACGACTAAACCTACGTTCTGGATATGGTCGTCTACGGCAACGGCCAGATGATAGCTTGTTGGGGTTTCTTTCCTTGCAAGCGTAACGTCCCCAAAAATTTGTGGGTGGGCCGGCACTTTTTTACCTTTATCGTCGTGCCATGCAAGTGGCCCTGCGTATTCCATCGCCCTTTTCATGTTCAGCCTGAGTGCGTGCGGGGTTCCTTCCGCAATCCGTTCCTTTCGTTCGCTATCGGATATTTTGCGACATATGCCGGGGTATGGTGGCCCGTCCGGCCCATGAGGTGCCACACCGGAGCGGGCAATTTCGTCTGCGATATCCTTGCGGCTACAAAAACATGGGTAAATTAAATTCCGTTCAGTAAGGCTATCGATCGCGTTTTTATAGTCGTCCATATGTTCCGATTGACGCCGGACGGGAGTGTCCCATGCAAGCCCCAGCCATGCAAGGTCTTCTAAAATGGCGGTTTCATATTCAGGCTTGCATCGGCCCGGGTCGATATTTTCAATGCGAACAATAAAACGGCTGTTTGTTTTTCTTGCTGTCTCATAAGCGAGCCAGGCGGAATACGCATGCCCTAAATGGAGAAGCCCGGTAGGGCTGGGAGCAAAACGTGTGATTGGCATCTTTCCGTTCCCGGCTGGAGGTTATGCCAGCTCGTCAGTTGCGATTTTGTAACTTGGGTCTTCCATGAAGTTTACTTCGGCTAGCGATCCTGCGTTTTTCAGCAGGTTGCGACATTCGGAGCTTAAGTGTTTCAACCGGAGCTTTTTGCCTTGAAGAAGGTAGCGCTCGGTCAATGCGTTAACCGCCTCCATGCCTGAATGGTCGCATACCCTTGAATGCGCGAAGTCTATAACTACTTCATCCGGGTCGTCTGCCGGGGCGAACTGTTCATTGAAGTTTCGAACGGAACCAAAGAAAAGCAGACCCGTAAGTTCATACACTTTGGCACCATCTGCGTTTATGCTGGTTTTAGTATCTATTCGCTGGGCGTTCTCCCAAGCGAACACAAGCGCCGATACGATGACGCCAACGGCGACAGCCATCGCAAGGTCGGTTGCGACCGTAACGCCTGAAACAAGCATCAACACGAAAGCGTCGGTTGCCGGAATTTTGTGGAGGATACGCAAGCTTGACCATGCAAAAGTGCCGATTACCACCATCATCATAACGCCCACCAGCACAGCTAACGGGATCATTTCTATAAGTGCCGAGGCGAAAAGAATAAACGTGAGCAGAAAAAGCGCCGCAGAGATTCCGGATAAGCGTCCTCGCCCGCCAGAATTTATGTTTATCATGCTCTGCCCGATCATGGCGCAACCTCCCATGCCACCAAAAAAACCGGTGACGACGTTGGCGAGCCCTTGTCCCACACATTCCTTGTTTCCACGGCCACGCGTTTCGGTGAGTTCATCTATGAGGGTCATGGTCATAAGTGATTCTATCAGCCCAATGGCGGCTAAAACTATGGAGTAAGGGAAAATGATTGCCAAAGTATCCAAGGTGAACGGCGCTGTGGGAATATGAAACTCTGGAAGTCCGCCGGAAACCGAGGCCAAATCACCAACGGAACGGGCATCGAGGCCAAAGACGTTAACAAGGCCTGTTACCACTATAATTGCGGCAAGAGAAGCGGGGACGGCGCGAGTAAGTTTTGGCAGAAAATGAATGACTGTCATGGTGAGGGCAACCAGCCCCAGCATGAGGTAAAGTTCCGGGCCGTGCATCCAGCTGGTTATGCCGTCTGCGCTGGTCGTTTTAAACTGCCCAAGCTGTGCCAGAAAAATAATAATCGCAAGGCCGTTTACGAAACCCAACATTACAGGGTAGGGGATAAGACGAACGAATTTGCCGAGCCTGAATACTCCGGCCAAAATCTGAATAAGCCCCATAACGACTACGGTGGCAAAGAGATATTCTGTGCCGTGCCGGGAGACCAAGTCTACCATCACAACAGCCAGGGCCCCTGTTGCGCCGGAGATCATGCCGGGCCGTCCACCAACACTTGCGGTTATTAAGCCTACAAGGAAGGCGGCATAAAGAGCCACCAACGGTTCTACGCCTGCTACAAAGGCGAAAGCAATTGCCTCTGGCACCAGCGCTAGCGAGACCGTTAGGCCGGAGAGAATATCGTCTTTATAAGTGCCACTCTGTTTGAGGAATTTGTCGAACATTGGTTTCCTTGGGATGGATCGGTAAATGAACTGCTATCGAGAGAAGAGGGCTAGTAAGGCTTCTAATCCGGCAGGGTTGCTAATAAAAATAAGGTGGCAATTATATACATGTATATGAGTGGGCGCAAGCTAAAGTTGCCTGTTTTATTTTGGCTCATGACCAATTTTTTATATAGGCAAACGGGCTGATTATTAGACAAAAAGTGGCATTATTAAATGTTTGTTTTATACGAAATTTTCATACTAAATTTCGACCAAGTGTAGTATGATCGTATTCAATAAGTGGCGTGCAAACAGAAAATATTAAGACTTGAAAGTTGCCTGAGAGTTTATAGACGCTTACATGAAGTACTTCACTTGATTGGAACCTTTAATAACTTTTTGCAGGTATAAAAGGGAAATCATGAACGAGGCCATCGAAGCCAAAAATGATGCTGATGCGGCTATGGAACGAAACCAGGAAGGGAAGTATCTATCCTTCGTTCTTGGTGACGAGGAATATGGCATCAAGATACTGTCGGTGCGGGAAATAATAAGCGTTATAGAAATCACAGCCATCCCCAACGTTCCTGCCTATGTAAAGGGGGTTATTAATCTTCGTGGAAATGTAATTCCTGTTGTTGATTTACGTCTTAAGTTTGGCATGTCAGAAAAAGAGTATGGCAAGGAGACATGCACCATCGTCGTTAATATGGCTGACCGGCTTATGGGAATCATAGTCGACACGGTTTCAGAAGTTTTGGATATTCATGATAAAGATATAGGTGCGCCTCCTAGTTTTGGTTCGTCGGTGAACACCAATTTTATTCTGGGGATGGGAAAAATAAAGGATACTGTTGTAGTCCTTCTTGATATAGGCCAAGTTTTACAAAGTGAGGATCTGGTGATTATACAATCTTCCGTTGGAACGCTTAAAAGTATGGAGGAGAGCGATAATGTTTAAGAATATGTCTCTTAAGGTAAAGATATCCGCAGGTTTTGCGGCAATGTCTCTGGTGTTGGCGGCCATTGTCGGTATCTCCACTGTGCAGATAAAAAAGACACAGGTTACTACGGATAGAGTCGCAACTCTGCGGGCCCCCACGGCAAGAACCGGCGTTCTCCTGCTTAACGGAGTAAACCACTCACTCGCCGCGTTGCGAGGGTGGATACTTCTTGGAAAAGAAAAATTCAAGATAGAACGAGCCAAATCGTGGCAAAACATAGACGAAGCTTTCGATGCAATGCGCGGTTTTTCAAAAAACTGGACAAACCCTGAAAACGTAAAACGCCTGAATGAAATGCGTACCAACTTCGATAAACTAAGAGGCTATCAGGACGAGATCGAAGCTATCGCAAACACTCCGAAGAACTTGCCGGCAAATTATATCCTGTTTCATGATGCCGCGCCAAAAGCCGCTATTCTGTCAAAAGAAATTACAAACATGATAGACCTGGAAGCGAAACAGGCCGCTACACCTGAGCGAAAAGCTCTTTTGGGCATGATGGCCGACGTGCGTGGTACGCTTGGTCTGTCATTGGGTGCCATACGGGCTTATCTGCTTTCTGGCGACAATAAGTTTAAAGAAAATTTTGATAAACTTTGGGCGAAAAACGAAAAACGCTTCGGTGATCTTACCGGCAATCAAACGCTGTTAACACCTGCGCAGAAACAATCTTTTGCCACCTTTGCCTCGGCGCGGGACGAATTCAAAGCCCTGCCACCAAAAATGTTTGAAATAAGAAGCGGCCATGAATGGAACCTTGCGCACAAATGGCTGAGGACGAAGGCCGCACCAACCGCGTTTAAAATAAAGCAGACATTGGCTCAAATGGCTAGAAACCAGAAATTGCTGATGGACAAAGATGTGAAACTGTCGCATGAGCTAAACAAAAACCTGCTCTGGATGGAATATATGTTGTTGGCGGTTGGCATTGTTGTTTCCATTCTTCTTACTATCTTTCTTTCAAAATCGATCGCCGACCCTGTAAACAGAATAGCTGAATCGTTAAGAGAGGGAAGCGGGCAGGTAAACTCTGCATCAGGGCAAATATCGACATCGAGTCAATCTTTGGCGGAAGGGGCGACGGAACAAGCGGCTTCACTCGAAGAAACGTCATCGTCGCTTGAGCAAATTACGGGGCAGACCAAACAGAACGCCGCCAATGCCAACAATGCAAAGTCGCTTATGAGTAGTAGCCGTGACATGGTGGGTAGCGGAGTAAGCTCGATGAAAGAAATGGTGGAAGCCATGAACTCTATACGGGTATCTTCTGGCGAAATATCCAAGATTATAAAAGTGATTGAAGAAATAGCTTTTCAGACCAATCTTCTTGCACTTAACGCGGCTGTTGAAGCCGCCCGTGCAGGCGAGCATGGCAAAGGTTTTGCCGTAGTTGCAGAAGAGGTGCGCAACCTGGCACAACGTTCCGCGGCGGCTTCCAAAGACACCGCATCGCTTATTGAAAACGCCGTTAATAAAACAGATAGCGGCGGAAAAATTGTTAAAAAAGTAGCCGATGCGCTGGAGACTATTTCTGAAAGCACCAATAAGGTGAACACACTCGTTACCGAAATCGCAAGTGCGTCTGATCAGCAAGCGCAGGGAGTGGAACAGGTAAGCCAGGCGGTGAGCCAGATGGATCAGGTAACTCAGCAAAACGCAGCCAACGCCGAAGAATCCGCATCCGCCAGTGAAGAGCTTAGTGCCCAGGCGATGACCATGGACACCATTGTTAACGAGTTGTTTGACCTGGTAAACGGAACTAATTTGGCTAAAGGTAACGGGGGTTTTGCAGGTACAAAAGCGTTGCCTGGTTCTACGGCTGTGGCAAGTGCCAGTAGTGCGGCAGGGTCTTCCGGTGGGGCGATGATTCCGATGGACGATGATTTTAAAGATTTTTAGGCAACTTATACGTTTATTGGGCATACGGTGTATGTGAGAAACGTTGGCAATGGCTATGTTAGCGCTAATTGGCCCTACGCCTAACATTGAATGAGGCGGCGAAGACGCCGGTGATTGACGTGAGAGGTTAGGTAACTTGGTGTGCCCACGGCAGGTTGGACGTTCCCGGATGGTGAATCGGCGTTGAACCTTTTAATTTACAGGCTCGCAGTTATAAAAACCCGGGGCGAAAATTTGACGCACTCCAAACGCCCCGGGCTTGCTTATTTAATCTAGGCTTCTGTTGTTATCGCTGGCTCTGTTTCTTTTTCTATCACAGGTTGCGTAGATGAAATCTTAAAATTATCGTCAGGTTCCTCATCAGCCCTGGTTTTCCAATTCAGCTCCAGAGTAAGTGATTCCTTCCCTTTTTTCTGTTTCGCTTCAACTTCCATTTCGATACTATCCATAGGCGTTATAGTAACGAACTCGTTACCTTTTTGAACACAAACCGTTCCTGCTTTAATTGCCGAAACAAGATCGTTTAAGTAGCTTGAAAGCCCGGAAGTGTTTGTTACCATTTTTATGCTGATGTTTTTTTTGCTCATTTAGAATCACCTTTTATTTAGTTATTGAACGTTTGGAATTAGATAATTTGTCAAACTAGCGAGAGTAGCGCAGAAGAAAGTAAGTTTTCATCGATATATGGCTCGCTTTTCTCTGATATTAGTGGCGTATCTATTATTTCAACCCCCATCTGCTCTATTTTTTTCAGGTTGTAAGGCTCCGGATAATTTTTGTGACTTAAATCAACAAGAACAAAGTTCAACAGCTTATTAACCGGGGGGATGCTTTCATGACCTGGTTTAAGATAGGCAATCAAGGTTTCTACCAGGCCGTCTAATGTCAGCCCATGTTGCTCAGGATCAAGCCCGATATTTGGCACATAAACTTTCGGACAATCGTTTTCACTAATTGCTTTGCAAACACCGCCAGGAAGCAGGTTGGCTATTATGCTTGAGTAAAAACTGCCCATTGGGTAACAAATAAGCTCTGTTTGTGAAATCAGGTTAGTGATTTTATTTCTTATTGGAGGGGTGACAGGGTTTGCTTGTTCGAGGCTTTCAGACAAGTATATTCTTTTTATTGGTGATGGTAACCCCTTGCCATTTCCAGAAAAAAGATTTTGACCAGAGAGAGTGTCGCCATTTTCCAAGTTAGCCATGAGGTGCAAGTGCTTGTTTACAACCGGGCGCACAACTCCACGGGCTTCAACAAGTTTTGAGAAAAGGAATATGACAGGGTCGATGTGCCGGTTGTTATTAAGGTATCCACCGGTCAGGATAAGGTTGCCTATGCTTGCGCCTCTTAAGTTAAAGTCGCCTGGCATTTTTTCTCGAAAAAGTTGGAGATGGCTTCTAATAATTTTACGCATCGGGTCGTGGATATCCGAGACCAGAGGGTGGGAGCCCTTAATCATGCAATCTATAAGTTCGGCAAGCTTTTTGTTCTCCATGTCATTCGGGAGCCTGTATGAAAAAAGCCGATACACCTCAGGATTGCCCTGTACAGATTGGTCGGCAAGCGCCATCAAACGGCTTCGCAAGTCTCCAACGGCAAGCATGTTAAATGTGTTTCGTAACTCAGCAGAGCTACCGCCGGAATCAAACGGGGTGATTATGTGTATAGAGTTATGAGTGTAATTTATCAAGGCTCGGCTGAACTTGGCCAATGCGCTACCACCGCTAAAAAATAGCACTTTGGGGCCAAGCTCAGGGGCTTTTTTGTATAAGGCTATTTTGCGAATATCGGGTATGGAAACCGTCTTCGAAACCCGAATTGTTTTCTTAACAAAAAGTGGTGTAGATTGCGGGGAGGGCATTGGTCTATCCGATAATATCAAGGCACGCCTTGGCACCTTTTTCAAAATCGATTTTACCCGTCATTTCATATACATCACACTTTTCCAGAAGGTGAAGATAGGCTTTGTCTGAAAAATCCTGATCTGCCCTTAACGGGTTGGGCTCATAAAAAAGCCCGGTGCCTTTTACGAATGCCGGGAAAAGGTCAAGCCGCTCTTTTAAGGTTACTTTGCGAAACTTGAATTCGTCATTGCTCCTGCTCCAGTTAAGTATTACCAGGGCTTTCATTTGTGCTAATAATTTAAACCTGTTTCCACCGAAACACTCATCAATAAAAACATCGTATTTTTGCTCAAGGTCCCACAGCTCATCGATGTTCATGGCGCTTATTTTTTTACGCTCTTCGGCAGACATTACTCCTTTAAGTGCTTTATTGTTGATGATAGTTCCCGGGTTTACCCTTGGGAGTTTAGGAACACCTCGCATAGAAAGCCCGGTGCCGTTACTCATTGTTATCAAACGGTCGTTGCTAACAAAAGATATGCCAGAAGTGCGATGGCTCATAATGTGGAGCGCCAGAGTTGATTTCCCCATGCCGGAAAAGCCGGCAAGAGCCAAGCCTTTTCCATTACGTTCTACCCCGGCGGCGTGTAGCAAAAGCCCATCTTTATGCAATGCCCACTGGATAAACCTGTTAATTATAAAGTTGACAACCTGATTGTCATTCTCCTTGCATGGGCCAATGGCCAAATGTTTGCCTTTGCCAAACAAAAACGTCATGCCGGTAAGCCTTTTGCGCACGATACGGCCATCGGGAAAATTGGCAAATTCTTCTTTGATTCTTGTTTTACCTGGGTCAGGTTGTTTAATGGTAAAGACAGTGTCAAACTTCTGCGCCTCAGCTTCAATGGCAATCACTGTAATGTCAGTTTGTTTACTTTTTGCCGTGAACTCTCCAAAATATTTATCCAGTTTTTCAATTAACGTTTCGGAGTTAGAAAAAACTTTTATGGCGCAGTCGTCGAAAAGCAGATCGATACTTTTAGTTGCAGGATACTTTGCTTCATATTCGGTGATTATGTGTTGAATTTCATTGACCTGGTTATGCATTTTTCAGCTTCTCCAACACGTGTTGAGTATAGAGGGCGGCGGCGTCTATGCCATTGGCTTCAAGCAACCCCCTAAAGCCACCAAACGCAGAAACTTCGAAGACAAGTGGCCCATCTTCTGTTTCTACTATATCAACGCAGGTAAAATCGAGATCGAAGAGTGCTTGCGCCTTGTGTGCAAGTTCTATCGTTTCTTTTGGTGGATCATAATGGCGATATTTTCCACCGTTATTCGTTGTTGTGTTCCAGGAGTCTTTGTGGCGACATCTTGAGTATGTGGCAACATATTTGCCACCAAGAAAAACAACGCCAAGATCTTTACCCGGTATATCCACCATTTTCTGGATATACATTATAGGGTTGCCTGCATTTTTAAATTGCTCTACTTCTTGCCTTGCAGAACCTCCTGCGTGAATAACCATCATGCCTCTTGCCTTTGAGGTGTATAGAGGTTTTAAAATGGCAACACCAAATTGCTCCACAGCATTTATAGCTTCTTCAATTCCTTCTGTCACCACAGTAGCAGGGATAGGAATGCCGCCAAGCTTTAAGGAAACAGTGCAATTTAAACGGTCCAGCAAACGAAGAATGCTATTTGGGCCAGAAAAAATTTTCAGCCCTTGCACATTTAAGAAACGCAAAATTTCCAGCCTGTCTAACAGGTCTGGAGAATATTCCGGCCCAATTTTTTTTATTATTATCCCATCAAGGGAAGATAAATCTGTTCCCTGATAGAAAACTTTTCCTTCAGACAATTCAAACCGTATCTTTGCCATGTCAATAAGCAGGCGGAAACCAGTTTGCCGATTTACTTCCTCTGCCAGTTTTTCTGAAGACCAACTATTTTCTATCCCAACTACGCCTATCTTTTTCATTCGGTGATCCGATCTTTAAAAACATCATTCAATAAATGAAATACTCTTCTGACAAGTTAAAATTCTCCCAGGAGTTTTTATCAGCTTCTTCATGGTAAGCAAGTATTTTGCCAAGAATATAAATTCCGCGCAGAAACATCACCTTTGCAAATTCTGGGCGATATTCATATTGAACAGATGTGATGAATGAGCGTACAAGCCCCAGCGCAAGCCTTGCCTGAAAAGTGGGGTCATCATTTTCTTTAGCAAAGGCAAGGCTAAAATAAAAAAAGTCTTTCATTACCTTGTTCAACCTGTCGCGTGCTTCCGGGCCGAACACCGGAAGCCTGAAGTTTGACACCATGAAGACCGATACGTCCTGGGCGAAATCACCCTGCCTGGATCTGTGCAGGTCAATGTAATGCGTTTTGTTATCAGTTGGACTATAAATGATGTTGTTTGTATTAAAGTCTCCATGGATAAATATGGAAAAAGGCGCGTCGATTTCCGTTTCAATCGGAGCGGCTCTTTCGAGCAGTTCTTCGAGTGATGGAATTTGTAGGCCGCCTATGCGGTTCGCCCGGTTTTTTAGTTGCGGATGGAACCTGTAGACATCATCAATCCTGTTTGCTATTTGTTGGATAAATTTGGCGTTTACTTTTTTTTGCGATATCGTTTCGTTCCAGACATGGGAGGTCGTAGCCAAAAAAGAAGAAAAAGCTTTTTTGAACAGCTTTTTCTCAGAGTTTACAATGATTTCTTGCAGGTTGTGCCCATTAAGATATTCCAGCAGGAGGGCGGCAGAGTCCCTGTCTTTCTGAAAAGCAAACACCTTGGGCGCAAGCCCGGGGAATCTTTTTTCCCATAACTCAATATTTACTTTTTCTTCTTTAAGCTTTTTAAGTTTCCCATGTTTGAAAAAAACATGAAGCTTGCTTTGTTTGGAACCGTTGTTATTTACAGAACCAATTTTGCATCCAGATCTCGTTCCCCATATCCCGTTATAATTAAGCTCGTTTATAGGCTCACCTGCCAGGCCCGTGTTTGCCAGGCTATTCTCAAGCGCTTTATATTCGCGTATTTTTATTTTTTCTCCCATAACCGAGAAAATTATTGCCTCGCCAATATTCAAAAGTGCGTCACCCATCCGCTCTAGATATTGGAATATAAAGAGGGTGGTTATCAGGTCTTCTGAATTACTCTGCGTATTCATTTCACCCAGAATTTTATTGAGGTTCCTTTTATAAATAGCGTCGATAGTAAGTTCTACCCGGCATATGCGTAGCGCAAGTTTTACGTCCTGCTTGTAAAAAGCTTTCACAATTAAATTTAAGGCCGTAAAAAGCTCATCATAAAAAGAGCGGTAATCGTATTTTTTAATGAAATCGCGTATCTTTAAATAACGGAGTTGACCGCCTATATTTACCGAATAATCGCCTATTTTTTCCAGGTTGCTTGTGATAGTAAGCAGGGCCCGCAGAAAATCGATTTCCTTCTGGTCGCTAATAGAGATGTTAAAAATGCGAGAGAAACTTTTGTTTTCTATCACACTTTTTAAATTATCTATATAGTCGTCGCGTTCGCGAATCCTGTCTGTAATGCTGATGCTTGGAGCTTCAATGGCTTTCAGCGTATCTTCAACCTGCTTTTTTACTTCCAGAACAACAAACTTGAAGTTCTCTTCAATATCATTACGCGCAAGAGTTGTCATTTTTTTATAAAGGTTACGATTTAATTACGAATTGGTCGTCGGCTGAGTCTTTTTTCTTCTTCCCCTCTTTCCAGGAGAATTTAAGCTTCAGCTTTATATGTCCGTTTTTTCGTTTGCCCTCAACGTCGAACTTGATAATTCCCTGCGGCTCAAGCAGAAGGGATTTTTTTTTACTGCCAAGCATTAGCTTTCCCTTTGAGAACCCGTTGTTAAGAGCATCTAAAAACTTGGCTATAGATTCTTTATCCTGAAGGGATTCAAAAATAAATTCTTCATCAGTTTTTGCCATTTCACCCGCACTCCACCATTAATATAACCCTTATACCAGTCTGTTTTTATATTCTTTTATAAGCGAAGCTTTGCTGATATTGCCAGCCATCAAACTCTTAGTTATGGTAATTTCA
>UOGC01000112.1_pt1 | contig 17692 bp, 15 predicted proteins | sample 1988541 | NCBI WGS metagenome assembly UOGC01 (sample SAMEA4712194, study PRJEB27164) | hydrothermal vent metagenome | biome: marine basaltic hydrothermal vent biome; feature: marine hydrothermal vent; material: mineral | place: Pacific Ocean | collected 2011-06-14/2011-07-23 | depth 1689 m
GCACTCTCCGCATGACGTACACTTGTCTATTAACAGAACCGGCACAAAACCGGAGCGGGAAACAGTGAGGTCTTTATGCAAGGAACTTCCCGGGTTTAAAAGAACGCCACCTAACGGCTGGTTCATGTAACCCATTTTCTGCCCTTCTCGTCTGAAGGGTTGTGCCGGATATTTGCCGTCATCCGTAAAAGTTTTCGACTGATATTCAACGGTGCCACGATCGAATGTTTTTAAATTGGGCTCAATAAGAAACGCGTATTTTTTGCCAAGGTTCTTCCTTATATAGTCCTTTATGGCTTCAGGGTCGATAAACCCGGAAGTGGCGGTAAGCGTTCCTAAAAGAGCCGTGTTAACACGCGTTTTTTCTTCAACGGCAATCTTCATGGCGTCAACCGTTACCACCGTGCCACACTGAAGTTTCATTCTGTCGCGAGCCTCGTCTGGTGTCATCTTGGTGTTGACGACGACAGTGGTATCTGCCCCGGCACCGGAAATAACTCCTGCCGTGTCGAGCATCGTCTCGATAAAAATAACCAGCATGTGAGGGTCCGTAACCGGGCTGTTTACCCGCACGTTGGTGTTGGTGTCGCAGAACCTTACAAAAGACTTAATGGGGCTTCCCTTTTTCTCAGAGCCATAGCTTGAGAAGTTAGAACCATTAAAACCCATGCCCAGAATACCGGCTTCACCAAGTATTTTGCCGGCAAGGTTTGCGCCAAAACCACCGACGGATTCCATCCTAATCTCGTAAAAGCCAAGATCATTGACTATTGGAAGCTTCGCCATAACAAATGAACCTCCTAACGTTGCAAACAGACAAGACCGATATCAGGTTTAAAGCCTATTTATTGCCGGTCAGAAATGACTCTGTTCGGTTTACCAAAAAATTGAAGAGGGGCGATTATACAAAATCAACCACCCAAAGTCGATTTTTTTTAAACCTGCCACCACCCTGTTAAGAAATCATTGTAGCTGAATCAAAACCGCTTTGTAAGTAGGCAGACCTATTTTTTAGCCGAATAGAGGCTTTAATAATATATTTTGCAGTAAAAAGTAATTATTAAAAGGTTTGCTAAATCTTGAGACGGCCAGACATGGCCTTACTTAAAGTAACCTCGTCTGCATATTCAAGGTCGCCACCCATAGGAAGGCCGCGTGCGATTCTCGTAACCAAAACACCTTTATCCGCAAGGAGTTTGCCTATATACATGGCGGTAGCTTCTCCTTCGGCACTAGGGTTAGTTGCCACGATTACCTCTTTTACACCATCGCGCCCGGCCCGTTCCACCAGGTCGTCAATTTTCAGCTCATCAGGGCCAACCCCGTCTAACGGAGACAAAACCCCCATCAGCACATGGTATACCCCCTTAAATTCGCTGGTACGTTCTATGGCGAAGACATCGTGAGGCTCTTCAACCACGCAAATGGTGCCATGATCCCGCCTTTGATCTGCACAGATAGAACAGGGGTCCTGCTCCGTCGTAGACATGCAAACGGAGCAGAGTTTTACTTTTTCCTTAACAGCCGTTATAGCCTGCGTAAGTTTACCAGCCTCTTCGGCAGACGATTTGAGAATAAAAAATGCAAGACGTTCCGCCGTTTTGCGCCCTACCCCCGGCAAGGTCGTAAGACGCTCGATCAAAACAGATAAAGACTCTGGCCCTTTCATTGTTATTTCAAACCTTTACGCATGAGGTATTAAAGTTTTTTTTAAAAAAGATCGGGCATGTTAAAACCGGAACCTCCGGCCAAACGCCCCATCTCTTTTTCCTTCGCCTCTTTGGCTTTTGCCACGGCATCGTTCACAGCCAGCACGATAATATCTTCCAGCATACCGATATCTTCAGGGTCAACAATTTCCTTGTCAATGCTAAGTGATTTTAATATGAGCCCGCCTGAAACCGTGGCACGCACCTTCCCCTGGCTCTCACCCTCGAAAGTTAAAGCCTCCAACGCTTCCTGCGCTTCTTTTACCTTCTTTTGCATTTGCTGGGCCTGACGCAGGATGTTCCCTAACCCTTTGGACATTTAAGTTATCTCCTTTTTAAATTTTAACGGCTATCGGTCAGCCTTCCTTGAAAACCTTAATATGGGCAACTTCCCCATCGAATATATCAAGCGCCTTCTGGATAATCGGCAGATCCATTATCTGTTTCTTAACGGTGCCATCATTTTTACCGTTTTTTTTTACGTCTGCTGGCGCATCTTTAGGCTCGCGCAACAGTACTACGATGCGGGCAGGGCCACCAACTACTTTTTTGACTATTTCCTCAAGCGAGTTTTTGGTATCGCGCACTTCCAGCGTTTCAAGGCTGAACCTGTCTACCACGGTTATAACCACGGCGTCTCCCTTGACCTCGATAGACGCATTTTCAAGAATGCCCGGAACAGGTGGACGGCTGGCCGCTTTTAGCGCTTCCGGAATATTGCCGGGCTCAACAACCGCTCCTCCGGTTACGGCTTGCGATATCTCAAGCGGTGCCGGAGCCACGTTTTCGTCTACCATCCGGTTTTTTATTGGGGGTCTGGATATATGCTCGGCTACAACGTCTGGCGATGATTTTTCTATCACCGCCTGCGCCTGATCGACCTTGTCGAGCAGATCGTCAATTTTTACCACGTCACGTTTCTCTGCAAGTTTCAAAAGGCCCATTTCAAGGCAGAGGGCGGGTTGACCGAAAAGCTTCATCCTCTCACTTGTTTCAAGTAAAACATTAAACATGCGCTGTATTTCATCGAAACTTAAGGACTTACCCCACTTTATTAGTTTTTGTTTTTCATCCTCAGAATAGTCCGGAAGGCGTTCCAAGCTTATTTTCGCCACCATAATGTCGCGCGTCATCTCGGCTAAATCATCGAGAAAAAGAGCAGGGTCGGAACCTGTGAACGACGCCTTTTCTGAAAGATCAAGAAGGGCAACTCTGTCATGCTCAATAACGGCTGAGATAATGTTTCCTAACAGGGTGCGGTCGGCAACACCCAGGATAAGCTTTACGTCATCCTCAGAAACGCTCCCTCCGCCATATGCGGCCGTCTGGTCGAAAAGCGACTGCGCGTCACGCATCGAGCCACGCGCCCTTCTCGCAAGAAGGGTAATGGCACCATCGGTCGCCTCTATCCCCTCGTGCCCGGCTATCATGCGAAGCTGGGTGGCTATATCTTTTGTCGCAATGCTCCGAAACTCAAAGTTCTGGCAACGAGACAGAATGGTGTCCGGTACTTTCGCAAGCTCCGTAGTAGCAAAAATGAAAACGACATGAGGCGGCGGTTCTTCCAGTGTTTTTAAAAGCGCATTGAAGGCGTCTTTTGAAATCTGGTGAACCTCGTCGATAATATATATTTTATATTTTGATTTGGTGGGGGAAAAACGCGCATTCTCCCTCAGCTCCCGTATGTTGTCTATCCCCCTGTTGGAGGCACCGTCTATCTCAAGAACGTCCATTGAGATGCCGTCTGTTATCTCCTTGCAGTTGTCACACTCAAGACACGGTTCCGTGGTCGGGCCTTTTTTACAATTTAACGCTTTAGCCAAAACTCTGGCACTGGTGGTTTTGCCAACTCCCCTTGTGCCGGAAAAAAGATAGGCGTGGGCTATACGGTTTTTACTGATAGCGTTTGTAAGGGTTCTTACAATATGTTCCTGGCCAACGATCTCCGAGAACGACCCTGGGCGAAACTTTCTGGCCGAGACCGTATATTTGCTATCCATAAAAATAAAAACCGGTTCGCTAAAGTGAATTCTTTGCTAAGCGGACTATTCTAGTCCAGAACGCCTATTGAATCTCAAAAAAAAGAGGCGGAAATGGCGCCGGGCACCTTACACACACCGAAAGCTCCGCTACCGCTGCTCCCTTCCGGGCCTGACGGAGTTCACGGGTAACGATTGCGTAAGACCCGGCGCCAAAGCCGCCTCTTTAAAAGAGAATATGACATTTGACTGGAGCAATCATAACATATTGAAATTAGTTGTACAAAACAATGGACAAATGTCCAGAATGGCAATATTTACAATGATTTAAATGCAAAAGAATGGTACAATAAGGCTACAGTCCGGTTGAATTTCAACCGATAAAACATGTAGAGGTAACATGCATTTTTTTCAATTCATAGTTGTGAGGTTTCGCTATGATAAACAAGAGTCCCCCGAAAACAAATAAGTTTAATAATTATTCCAAGTTGTTCACCTATCCCCTCTTCGGAGCGGTCGTTTTGCTCCTGGGACTAGGAAACTCAGTATCTTCCGCCGGTGAGGCGCTAACATCCAACACCATTAAGGCTAACTACTCGCAAGTCGGGTATTTTCAGCCTCTCGATAACTCAGTGAAAAACGAATCATTGAAATCTGGCACCTTTCTCGTCGCCAAACCGGGCTTGAGAGGTGGTAATTTTGAAAAAGCCGTTATCCTGCTGGTTCAGCATCAAGAAGAAGGCTCGTGGGGCGTTATTATTAACCAACCCACTGTAATTCCTATCTCTCGCGCTTTACCATCTATTGAAGTGCTTCAGGAATTTTCAGACCCGCTTTTCTTCGGTGGTCCCGTATCGCAAAACGAGATGGTAATTCTTATCAGAAGCAGTCATGAGATTGCAGGAGCGCAGAACCTGTTCGGTGATCTATACATCAGCGGCGACGTCGAGACGTTAAACCCCGTATTGCAAACTGTAACGAGCAGAACTGTTTTCCGGGCATACGCAGGCTCTGCCAACTGGGCTCCGGGCCAGCTTCAGGCTGAAGTAGACAGCGGGAACTGGTGGGTTGTTAATGCCGACGTGCGTGACATCTTCGACAAGCTTCCGTCTAACATATGGTCAGACATGGCCGGAGTGACCGAACAGCAACGATGGGTCAAAGCTCCTGCTGATGAGGGCTTTAAGCTGGTGACATACAGCCACTAGGCTTTAAAAGAAGCGTATGGCACGAACCGGCGGAGATGAGACGGGATGGTTGTGCGCCCCCTAAGAGGCGCCACCTATCTCCTCCTCCAGCGAAACCGGGGCCGGAGTATGGGTTATATATTTTTCTACGTCACCCTTGTTACCGGCTACGCCAAGCTTTTTAAACAGGAAGTCGAATTTTTCCTCCAACTCGCCGCATATACCGTTTTTGGCCCCCTCAGGGAGTTCCCAGAACTCTCTTTTAGCCAGCCCGAAACCTTTTTTACGGACTTTGTAGATAAACTGCTCGTCCGTCTGCCCTTCGCTACGCTCCGATGCAAACTGCTCGTTTAATCCGGCGTAGACTTTGTCTCGCAAGTCAGAGGGAAGATGGGACGAATCATAAATCATGTTCTGAAAGCCTGTGGCAAGGTGTATCTCCGATGTACCGGTCTCAGGGAACCTGTGAAACAGCTCGTCGGGAAGCGTAGAAGCTCCGTGTTGTACCGCACCTGAAAGGCCAAATTTTTCTTTAGCCGTTTTTGAGAGTTTTTCCAGCGTGTCAAAATCGAGTGCAACTTCCGCAACGGAACCATCCGGCAAAGGAATACCGCCGTGGGAAGTACCTGTTTGAACGGAAACCTTGCTTATACCTACGCCTTTACCATTCATGGCGGCATTGTAGCCTTCCATGTAGGCTACCAACTCTTCCACCGTAGAATTTTTCTCGCCCACTTCGCCTATCTCTCCGCCAACGGAAACTGTGATTCCTGAAGGTTCATGGGTTCTTACATGCAAAGTTAACTCTGCGCCAACTTCGTAATTTAGCCTCTGCTGTTCGGAAAGTGACCCCTTTGAAAGGTCAACAAGTGTGGAGGTGTCGATATCAATGTTATAAAACCCGGCTTTTACAGCTTCTGATATAAGATCTCTTACACCCTGCACCTCTTTTGCAGGGTCGTCTTTATGCTTCTTGGCATTAACCTGAAAATGGTCGCCCTGTATAAAAACAGGCCCTTTATAGCCGGTTTTAATGCCAGCGGCCAACATCACAACGGTATACTCCGCCGGACGTTGATAGGTATAAGCTATTTCAGATTTAGCTATCTCGAAAATAAAAGTGCCAGAATCGTTTTTAATAGCGGTACGAAAAATAGAAGCCGCAACGTCATACGTCATGCCGCGTATATTTATGGCCGGAACGGAATATCCCCCGGCTTCACCGCGTCCCATAGCCTCATATAAGCCTTGTATTGACGCAGAATAAACGCCAAGGTCGATTCCCGCACTTTTTATAATCCAGCGGGCCGAGCCGCGATCTTCAGGCGAATCGCCAAACACGGCCGTATGAACAAGGCTGTCTATGGTAGCCCCCCTGAAAGCCGCAGGGTCTGTAACTTTAACTGTTTCGCCGAGTTCGACGCACTCTTCAACTATCTTCTTAATTCGATCAGTTACGCTGACTTTCATGCTCTTAAGCCCTCATTTATATGTCATATGAAAAACGGCTATCATCCATTTCTCTCTATCCGCAGAATTCATGATACCAGCCAAACAGCTTTGAATATAAATTTTTTTGCCGCCACCAAAACGAAATACTTCACAAGCTCAAGACCTTTTTATATTACAGGTAACATATGCGTAATATTTATTATCACAAAAAGGGTGCCTAGTTTATTGACAGCAGAGGTTCAATATCCTACAATGATATTGATTTTAGGGTAGTTGCTCCGCCTTGCGGCATTGCCGGATAATTTTTTGTGTTGTCTCGTTCGGAAAACCGAACTGGTTGATGGATTAATTCTTTGTGTCGCATACATTGCAACAGCGATATAACACTAAAGATATGGTTCTAACCCGACAATGTCCGACACTATCTCTCTAGCCGAACTTCTTCAGGAAAAGTACATTCTTGCGGTAGACGACCAGCAGGTTATCCGCATGATGTTAAAAAACTTCTTAAGCCAGCTTGGAGTTGCCAAGGCTCAGGTTAAAAGTGCCGACGATGGCGATGCCGCGCTCAAAGTAGTTGAAGAACTTCAAGGCGCGGTCGGGTTTATTCTGCTTGACTGGAACATGCCACGAATACCCGGCATAGAAGTGCTAAGAACAATCCGCGCAAACCCCGCAACCAGAAAAACGCCAATTCTTATGGTAACCGCAGAAACCAAGGAAGAACAGATACTTCAGGCGCTGGAAGAAGGCATAAACGGCTACCTGATAAAACCGTTCATCGCCGCTGACCTGGGCGAGAAAATGACAAACATCCTGAATCCTCAGAAATATACTAAGTTCATCGAAACTGCCGAATCACTTATTGAAGACGGCGAGTATGACAAAGCCATAACCATCCTTGAAAAGGTGCTGGCAAGCAAACAGAACAGCGCAAGCGCACGAATGTTAATGGGGCTTGCCAACAAACATCTTGGCAACAATGCCGAAGCTAAAAAATGGTATGAAGAAGCCGTAGAGAAAAACCCGAAATTTTTAAAAGCCCTAAACTCCCTCTCTGAGTTCCTTATGGAAAAAGGAGATATGGACAACGCCCTTCGCATCATGACACAAGCCGACCAACTGAGCCCGCTTGTGGCCAACAGAAAACTAAATATTGGCAAGATAAACCTTGAACTAGGCGACGAGAAAAAAGCCCTTGAAGCCTTTTCCAATGCCGCGATTCTGGATCCTAAAACAGCCGAGGAGATAGCAAACACATGCCTCGAAAAGGGCAACACTGAAATGGCTTACAAATACCTGAATCAGTTGGTAGAAGCCAGAATGAGACAGGGCGACCTGACCGAAGACGAAATTATGGACTACATAGACCAGTATAACCATACCGGAATAGAATTCAGGCATAAAGGGCAATGGCTAAAAGCTATCGACGCTTACATGTCGGCATTAAAAATCGACCCGGCGAATGCGGCGGTTCACTACAACATAGGCAAAGCTTATGTTCAGGGTAAAAATAGCATAAAAGCCGCTCAATATTATGAAAAGGCTATTTCAATAAACGAACAGTCACTCGACCCCGATCCTGATCTACCCAGAATCGTGAATGGGGAACTCAAAAAAATCAGTATGGTTTAACAATATCTACGACGCCCCGGAATCTGTAAACTTCGATACCATTTCCCGGCTCAACCTCACGAGATCAAGATAGTTTTTATTGAACCGTTCGCTTCTTAAAAGTTTTGGGTTTATATAAACAGCTTCCATAAGCCTCGATGCGGCGGCCGCCTTGTTTTGCGTCTCAAAATTTAGCATGGCAAAGTCGCATAGCACCCACTCCCTGCCGTCACTCGCACCGGAGTTTTTAAGTATTTTTTTATAAACACTCTCAGCTTCCTTGTTTTCAAAATCGCCTCTGAGCTTTTTCGCATAGTGAAGCCCCCCGGTAATCAGGTTTTGTCTTATAATATTCTTATCCGGCACATCATGTTCCAAAAGCTCTATGTAGATATCTACAGCCTTGCCATACTCGCCGTTCTTGCGAAGCTCAATTGCAAAGTTGTTAAAAGCCGGGCCAGCGGTATCTTTATCCTGCGTTATCACCTCACGAAAAACGTTTTCCGCTTCGTGATAATATTTGCTTCTCGCCAGCAAGATCGCATAGTCTATTTTGCTGTCGATGTCGTCGCCAATGGCGGCAAAAGAAGACTCTTTGGACTTTGCAAGGGTACGGGTCATAATTTCGTCTATTCTGTCTTCTTCATCCTGCAAGCCGAGGCCCCTGATATCGGCCACTGTGAGCGCCGAAATTATATGCCCATACGGGTTCTCTAACGCTTTTTCCGGGTGCAGTACGGCCTCATCCTCAAGTTCCTCTATTATCGCCTCCGCATCGTCTAGCGCGTCAAAGCCTCTGTCCAACCATTTCTTGGCATCCTCCGGCCCTTTGGTTTTCACCGCCTCGCGGGCCAGGGCAAAACAACAGGCACTCATTTTGGCATATGGATCAGCCGCTGATTTTTTAAGCCCGCTTGCCTCGCGATAGTCACTCAACGCATTCAGAAATTCTCTGCCATTATAATATACGTCTCCTCTTTTTATGAGAGCGCCGAAGTCAGGCTTAAGTTTTATAGCTTCCGTAAAAAGCTCGATAGCCTGCTTAGGATCGTCGTCCATAAGCATTGCGGCTTGGTCGAGCAGGCTTTTATATTCATCAACCTTGCCGGCCCCCTCCCTGATAGATTGGCTTACTGGTGGGGGGGCTTCGATATCGTCCAGAGTAAAGTTTTTCTTAAGCAGACCCTGAAAATAATCTAGGTCGCGCAATACAGCCTCCAGGTTGGCTTCTATAGTCGCACCTGGGGTAACAAAGATGGCAAAGTTTATATCGAACCCGCCTAAAAGCAGAAAAAGCTTTTGTAATTTATCAGAATCCGGTTTGGCCTTGAAGACAGGTATTACAGAATTTTTAAAAGGCGTGTGCGGGTCTTTTCGTTTTATGGCGCGAAGCAGGTCTATGATTGTTTTGCCGCCCATCTTCGTTTGGTAATGAACGAGCATCAGGTGACCTTTTTTCAGGTCGTAAACCAACTGTTGGGTCAACTTTTCAAAACTGTCGGAAGTGGAATGGGTGTTGTTAATGAACCCAACCTTGCCAAGCACCTCGCCAAGATTGTAGGCCAGTTCCTCATCGTCTATACAGGTAGTGACATATTGATATTCTTTTACAAGGTTCTTAAGCTTTCCCTTAAACTCTATAGCCAGCTTTTGTTTGGCAGGCAGATGTTCGGAGGCTTTTGCGGTTATTGTGTCGGCGTTTTTTTGGGAGGTCATTCTTTTTCCGTATACGAAAAACGATGAAACAGGGCGCGTTGATTATCCAGATGCCACGACCTGTCCATTATAACCGAAACAGGGCCAAACGACCATAAACTTCAAAAGATTGGAATTGGAATTATACAGCCGATGAGTTTGCGGTTGTTGAGGCAGGTTCACCGGAAATCAGCCGTACCATAAGCTCTTTAACGGAGAGAATTTCTTTTATCGCGCCTGCGTTACCTATATTTGAACCGGCAAAGAAAAGACCTTCTTCGTAGTTATCTTTTAAAGCCGCGGTAAGGTGGTCAAGAATGCAGTATATAGACGATTTTTTGTCGCAAGAAACAAGGCATACGAAAGGACACGAGTGCGGCTCGTTCTTCATGGCAATATTGGAAAAAGCGAATCTACTTGAAAAAGGCGTTTCTATAGCCCTTCCGGGCAGACCGGCCGGGCTACGTTCTAAAATGGCCGGTTTTTTATTTTCCATGTAGAGTTTTTTAAACATGCTTATGCCGCCGAACTCTGCGCCAGCCTCGTTGGTAAGTAAAAATCGGGATGCCATCTGCACGCCGCCCGCGCCCCATGACAAGTGTTTTAGTATGTCGTTTTTATCCCACACGCCACCAGCTGAAATAACCGGCACGTCAGTGAGCCCCTGTTTATCTAAAAGTTCGCGTACGCCGCCTATAACTTCTTGTGGCTGGTTTGCCCCAGACATTATTTCTTCCACCGAAGCGCCTTGATGCCCACCGGAATGATGGACAGACTCAAAAACAATGGCGTCTGGTGGGCGGCCTTTTGACATCCATCTTTTGACCATTACCCGCGCGGCTTTAACACTTGATATGATAGGCGCTATCATAGTGTCCGGAAAGTTGGATACGACCTCTGGGAGAGCCATTGGAAGCCCCGCACCTGCAACGATTAAATCAACGCCGCTTTTTGCCGATGTATAGGCAAGCTCCTTGAAATCATGAACCGCTACCATCAGGTTTACGCCAACAAAACCACCGTTGGCTTTCTCCTTGGTGTCGTATATCCACTCCTGCAATGCCAGCAGGTTGGCTTCATACGGTTTTTTATCCAGATATTTACCCAAAATAGACTGAAATGGGTATCCCAGCACAATGCCGGTAAGAACCCCACCGCCACCCTCACGGGTTACTGCGGCGGCAAGCTCAGGGCCTGTAACGCCAACTCCCATACCGCCGTTTAGAATAGGGGCATCAAAAGTAATTTCTTTGTTAGAGTCTTTGTGGTGACTTCGAATGGTTAACTTTGGAAGTTCTGTATTATCCGGGCTGGCGCTCAAAATGTAAAAAATCCTGACAAATTTTTAAAAGGGATCCACCTGTGCATACAGGATAAGGAGGAAGCAGAATACGTCAAACGGCATTCAAAGTAAATGGGAATAATGGTACATAACTCTAAATAATCTATAATTTCAGTGTATTGAATTTAAAATTCAACGTCGAAACATTAATTAGGTATATCTTTTTTGCTGTCGGCAAGCGCAAAAACTACGGCAACAGCCATGCTACGCTCGTGGCTTAAAGATACATCAATACTTTCGATTCCAACTTGCTCCGCACAAGCTTTAGCACCCCCCAAAAGGTAGATTTCCGGCCTCCCGCTATCGCCTGTGGTTACTTCTATATCGCAAAAGCAGATATCGTATAGACCTTTGCCAAGAGCTTTCATTACGGCTTCCTTGGCGGCAAACCTTGCGGCATATGAAGGATATGGATTTGACTTTTTTGAACAGTAATCTATCTCGGAACGCGTATATATCCGTTTAAGGAATTTCTCACCATGTCGTTCAATCGCCTTCTTTATCCTTACAGTATCAACAATGTCAATGCCGGTTCGTGGAATAAAGCTATGCGGGTTATTTTTGTTCATTACCTTTTACAACAACTTCCCGCTAAGTGGCCTTGCCGCTTGCAATGCCGCCAATTTCTGCATTCTTTAACGCCGCCTCCGTTTGTAACAACCGTCGTTCCGTCACCTCTGTTGCGCCTGAGACAACCTTAAGGCGTTCAGTGAAATTAAAAAACTCCCTTAAAAGAGCCTCTTCGTTTTCCTTATTGTCGCGACGTTCACTTTGGATAGAAGCTATATCGGCCCGAAGTTTGTGGATCTTCCTGAAATAAACCGCCCTGCCAAGCTTCAGGGTTTTCACGGTACGTCCCAGCGCATCTTTTTTATGACGCATTCCATCCTCTTCGGCCCTCAGCTGTTTTAACTCTTCATCAAGTTTTGCAAAAGCGCCTGTAATACCTCGCAAAAACTCATCTTTACGCTTATCGAAGTCATCATCCAAACTATTGCCCGCATCAATTTGCGAAGAGTCACCCGCAATAGGCATCCCCCCGGAGAGAAGCTTATTGTACCTCTCCTTTGTCGAACTTTCTTTAGCTTTTACATGAACATAGCCTGAGCTAATCTGTTTGATCTTATCGCTTAACTCACCTATTTTTGCTCCTGCTTCCTTTAGAGATTTTTTTGTATTTTCCATCTCGTTTATAGCGTCGTCCAGTTTCTTTTTAAGCCTCGCGCGGGTTTCCTTAAGAATCAGCATCCCATGCCGAAAACGCTCTATCGTCCCTTTTATAGAGTCGATAGCATAAGCGGCGCTCTCCTCATGTTCGAGCCACCTGATATCTTCGTCTAAATTATCTCTTCCCAAACTGTCGAATTCCTCTCATTGGTTCTGAGCACTTTTACAATAATATATAACGCATTCAAACCCACTACACATGAACGTAAAGCAAACAAACAGGATGTTAAGCAGAAAGCATACCGATCAAAAGCGTTAAAAATTTGACATCGAAGTTAAAAAGGAGTATATTACTATCTAATTATACCCTAATTAACACAAAGATAAGGTATAGTGTATATACAAAAACGCGTCCTAACATTATCACTTTTTTTTGTTTTTGCTCTAGGGTTGCTCCCTTCACAGGCCGCTCAGCCAAGTGTGGAAGCTCTCTATCAAGACGCCCGGCGTCATTTTTATGCCCTTTTTTCGTCGTCTTCTATGATGAAAGAAAGAAAAAAATGGAAACGCGTTATAAAACAGTTCGAGAGGATAACAAAAACTCGACCAAAATCTTCCCGCGCAGATGATTCTTTATACACCACAGGCCTTTTGTATGAGCGGCTCTATGCCAAGTTCGGCATTAAAAGCGATAAAAAAAACGCGTTAAAAAGTTTTCAGGGGGTAATCAACCGATACCCTAAAAGTAACTTGCTTGATGAAGCTCAGAAACATATCGGCGACATAAGGTTTAAAGAGAGAGACATAAAAAAAGCGGTTCGCGCCTTTAAAAAAGCTTCAAAAAATAGAAAGTCCGTGAGCGCCAAGGTCGATAAAAGGCCGCAAAAACTTGCACGCTTGACCAGTGTAAAGCGGTATTCAAGAGATGGTTACACACGGCTCGTTCTCCATCTGTCCAACAGAACTGCCTATCGCGCACATAGGCTCAAAAACCCAGCCAGAGTTTTTATTGATTTTCTCGATACAGGTTTTTCACCATCCGTACCGCAACTGATCCGCTATAAAAACGGGATGGCAAAGTCGCTTAGGGTCGCAAAAAATAATGCAAGCGTTACAAGGGTGGTGGTTGATTTTGCAGAGCAAAAAGCGTTTCATAAGGTCACGGCTCTTTATAATCCCTACAGGGTCGTAATCGATATCGGTAGAAATAACATAGGCAAAATTGCGAAACACAGCGCAAACCTAAAAGTTAAAAAACATGCGTCGCTTAATTCCTCCCCACCACCAATAAAACGAAAGAGTGGAATAAGAACAATCGTGATAGACCCGGGGCATGGAGGAAAGGATCCTGGTGCCATCGGGCCTGGCAGGGTCAAAGAAAAGGATATAACCCTGGCTATCGCAAAAAAGCTGAAAAAAGAGTTGAAAAAGAGACTTAACGCAAGGGTGATACTAACAAGAAGCAGTGACACATTTTTAGAACTGGATGAGAGAACAGTAATAGCAAACTCTTTTAATGCTGATCTTTTTATATCTATACACGTTAACGCAAGCCGTAACAGGCGGGCGCACGGAATAGAAACTTACTTCCTCTCACCTGCCAGAAGCAAAGACGAGCTGGAAACAGCGGCGAGAGAAAATATGATCTCCGCAAACAACAGAAGCGAAGTGGAAAACGACTTAACCTACATACTAAGTGACCTTGAAAATACCAGCAAGGTTAACGATTCTGTCCAGCTTGCAAGCGCTGTTCAACGCTCCACCATAAACGGCATGAGGAAGTCACATTCCGGTATAAAGGATAAGGGAGTAAAACAAGCCATGTTCTATGTACTCTGGCGGGCTACAATGCCCTCTATTCTGGTAGAAACAGGCTTCATAACCAACCGAACTGAGGAGAAGCGATTACAAAGAAGCTCTTACATAAAACAAATGGCAAAATCAATAGCCACAGGTATTGTTAAATACAGCAGAACATACATGGTGGCGCAAAACCGTTAAGCCATCTACATGCTTTTCTTTCTGTATACGGGAATACCTTTTCTTGTTTCCAGCGTAAACATTTCAGACAGATCGGAGAATGATTCTGAATGCCCTATAAAAAGCAGGCCCCCGTCCCGAAGCGACCTGTGCAATAACTTGGCCACCTTATTACGAACGTCCAGGTCAAAATAGATAAGAACGTTTCGGCATACAATGATATCCATCTTGGACATTTTGCACATACCCTCTTCATCCAGAAGGTTCAACTGGCAAAACTCTACGGAATTGGCAACGGAGCTGGATATCATGAATTTTTTATCATCCACCTTGGTAAAAAACCGGTGAAGATATTCGTAAGGCGCGTTTCTTAATGAGTAGGAGTCGAACAAACCGTTTTTAGCGGTCTTAATAGAAAGCATGGAGATATCAGTTCCAAGCACCCGAACTTTTAAATTTTGGGGAACAACGGAGCTCATTTCCATCATCATTGCAATGTTATACGGCTCTTCACCGGTAGAACAACCAGCACTCCATATTTTAACTTCCCCTGCTCCTTTCCGCTCCGCCTCGACTAATATCTGCGGAAGCGCATCGTTAATAAAAATATCCAACTGAGGCGCGTTACGGAAAAAACTTGTTTCATGGGTTGTAACAAGGTCTATGAACGCTTCCTTCTCTTGCGGATGGGCATCCAGGTTATGAATAATATCGAGGTACTCATCAAAACTTTCAAGACCGACATCAGAAAGCCTGCGCAAGATCCTGTTTTCCAGCAGATAGGTTTTGCTTTCGTCATACAAGATGCCTGTCATATCATGGATGATGTCCCGCAGGATACGGAACATATCATTTGTCAAACCCGACATTTGAGCGTTCATGATTTAAGAAAAATCAAACGTTAAAGATAATCGCTAATTTAAAATTACTATATCGGGCAACGATTTTTAGAATATCACTTATTTACCGCAGTAACAATAACTACCCATTCGCAGGTATCAGGCCAGGCGAAACAGGCTAAATGGATGGTTGCTCAGCCACAACTCCGGCCTTTTGTTCCACAACTTTTGCAACGCGCAACAAAGAGGCCTCGTCAAAATATGCACCCAGTGCCTGAAGCCCAATGGGAAGGCCATCAGACGTAAACCCGCATGGAACGGAAATGCCGGGAATACCGGCGATGTTAGCGTTAATGGTAAGTATATCTGACAGGTACATTTCAAGAGGATCGTCGGTTTTTTCGCCAATTCCAAACGCCGCCGTAGGCGTTGTGGGAGTTACGATAACATCCACTTTTTTGAAAGCTTCAAGGAAATCGTTTTTGATAAGCGTTCTTACTTTTTGCGCTTTTAAGTAGTAAGCATCGTAGTAGCCAGACGACAGGGCGTATGTTCCAAGCATTATTCTGCGTTTAACTTCTGCTCCAAACCCGTCTTTACGACTGTTTTTATACATATCCGCAAGCCCGGAAGCGCCCTTTGCTCTAAATCCGTAACGGACACCGTCGTAACGTGCAAGGTTGGAAGAAGCTTCCGCAGGTGCTAAAACATAGTATGTAGGAACGCCATATTTTGTGTGAGGCAATGAGACGGGAACAATTTCGGCCCCATCGTCTTCTAAAAGTTTTATGTTGTCGCGGATAGATTTTTCAATTTCCCCGTCTAAACCGGCGGTAAAATATTCTTCCGGAATGCCTATTTTAAGCCCACTTACCCCTTTGTTAATATCGGCGGTATAATCTGGCACAGGTTCGTTGGCACAAGTGGAGTCCATAGAATCGTGCCCAGCTATGGCGTTCATCAAAATAGCGGCATCCTCAACATCTTTCGTCATAGGCCCTATCTGGTCAAGCGACGAAGCAAACGCCACAAGCCCAAACCGTGACACTCGCCCATATGTAGGTTTTAACCCAACCACACCGCAAAGCGCCGCAGGTTGCCTGATTGACCCGCCAGTATCAGACCCTAACGCTCCGGCGCAAAGGTTGGCAGACACCGCCGCCGCCGAACCGCCGGAAGAACCGCCCGGTATTTTATCGGTGTTCCACGGATTTCTGACAGCTCCGAAATAGCTGGTCTCGCTCGACGACCCCATGGCAAACTCGTCCATGTTCGTTTTGCCGATTATAACGGCACCGGCCTCCTTCAGTTTTTTGGTCACGAAAGCGTCATATGGCGGCACGAAGTTTTCAAGTATTTTAGACGAGCAGGTAGTTCTTAAACCTTTTGTAACGATAAGGTCTTTTAACGCAAGTGGAACTCCAAGCAAGGCCCCGTCTTCGCCATTTGCACGCTTTTTATCTGCTTCGCGTGCCTGTTCTAAAGCGCCATCAGCGTCTACCGTAACGTATGAGTTTATTTTTTTGTCAACTTCATCTATACGGGCAAGATAAGCCCGCGTCACCTCTTCGCTTGTGATTTCGGAAGCTTTAAGCTTGTTTAAAAGCTCACGGATAGTTAAATGGCAAAGATCGGACATAAGCTAGCCCTCCACAACACGCGGAACAGTGTAATGCCCGTGGTCTTTTGCCGGCGCGTTCTCCTGCCAGGTATCCTCGCCAAACGTTTTTTTGGCTTCATCCTCACGAAAGACGTTGTTTATCTCAAGCGAGTGAGACGTAGGCTGAACATCTGAAGTATCCAGTTCGCTTAGCTGATCGATATAATCGAGAATGCCGGATAGCTTAACGGTGAGCTCTTTTTCATCGTCATCCGTTAAGCTTAAGTGTGCAAGCGTAGCCACACGGCGCACCTGATCTACTGATAGCGACATTTATAATTTATCTCCGGTGGCTCGCTTTTTTGCTTCTCCAGCGGCGTCTTGCTTTCTTTTTCTTGGTAGAACTTGCCATTTTATTTAACTCCCGTAACTTGTTTAAACAGTGCAACGCACACAATGTCATTGCGAAACACAGTAGTTTAGATTAAGAAACACTCTATTATCAAGTAAAAACCTTAAACAAAACTCCTTACCTTTTATAGTCACCCTATTGCGGTCATGAAGTTTTTATTCTCCAGCCAGCTAAAAACCGCAAGTTCTGCCTCATTCACTGCCATTTTTGAAAATTCTTTGGTGCCAAGGCCTGCCGTTACCTGAAAATGTGGAAATTCTCTAAAAGTTTTCCATGAACCTGCCCACTCAAACCCAACCTGCTCGCCAAGCGCTCCAATTCGTTGCCATAGTTCAAAATCGTCCCACACAGCTTTTCCATCTACGATAGGCACAACGTCACGCGCAACCCTGTATTGATGGAACGATTTGCCAGGCTTGGCATTTGTCCGTATGGAACCAGGCTCCGTTCTGCCAATTGCATAAAGTTTCGCCTGCTCACCAGAACTTCTGTATGTGCTGGTTTCTATAATGGTTATTCCATTATCAGCGCAAAGTTTTGCATGCGCCGTCGCGGCAAGTTTTACAGGTAACAAAAGGTCAGATAAATCACGCGACCACATAATTACCTCACTATCTGCCCGCTGAAAATAGCGGAATTAATATTGTCACTGCCAAATATCGGGTGTTTGATTCCAGTTGCTAACGCCGCGTATAGCAACGCAGGCGAGATAGGCG
>UOGC01000129.1_pt1 | contig 17258 bp, 12 predicted proteins | sample 1988541 | NCBI WGS metagenome assembly UOGC01 (sample SAMEA4712194, study PRJEB27164) | hydrothermal vent metagenome | biome: marine basaltic hydrothermal vent biome; feature: marine hydrothermal vent; material: mineral | place: Pacific Ocean | collected 2011-06-14/2011-07-23 | depth 1689 m
CGGAATGTGACGCGTGACACATGGGCCATCTATATTCAGGATATCTGGGATGTTACTGAAGACCTGAATTTTACGCTTGGTGTGCGGCACGACCAGTATGATGATTTTGGCGGTGCCACCAGTCCGCGAGCGGCCATTGTGTGGCATGTTCAGACCAACTGGGATATTAAACTGTTATATGGCGAAGCATTCCGCGCTCCGACGTTTAATGAACTTTACTTTATGAATAACCCATCCCGTATTGGCAATCCGGATATGGACGCCGAGAGGATGAGAACATACGAGGCGAGTGTCGGGTATAACATAAGTACGTTCAGTGCTAGACTTACTTATTTCAACAATACAATCACCAACAATATCCGGCAAATGCTTGTGCCTGGCACGCGAGCCGCCTTAAAGTTTGAAAATAGTGGCGGTGCCAACGTTAATGGCATCGAGGCGGAGATGATGGCGGAACTTATGACAGGTGTCATTCTATATGCCAACTATACACACCAGAGAGCCGAAGATAAGGATACTGATAAAAAATTACCAGATGTTGCCGATCATAAAGGGAATGTCGGTTTTAATGCGCTATTGCTTGGTAAGCTCAACGTTAACATGAACGTGTTTATGACAGGTGATTTGCCAAGAGCCAATGGAGACAATAGGAAACCTGTCCCAGGCTATGCGCTGGTTGACCTGACTCTGATACTGAAGAATTTCTATAAAACATTTGAGGTCAGGGCGTCTGCGCATAACCTGTTTGATAAAGAATATTTTGACCCATCCCCGGCGAATACCGTACCGGGCGATTATCCACGCGAGGGGGTAAACTATATGCTTGAAGTGCGATATAAATTATAATGAATGCCGCAGTGAGTTATATAGTATGAAACGGAATCTGGCAAAAAAAGTTGTGTGTTTTATGGCTGTTGCGGCTTTTGCCGTTATCGCCAATGTTCCGCCAGCAAATGCCAAAAGGGCGCTCGCCATAAAAAGCCTTGATATCCATCCTTATCAGGAAGCTGTGCAAGGGTTTATGTCCACTGTCAACTGTGTGGTGGAAGAAACCGTATATATGAAAGGTGCCGGCGGTGAACATATTGTCTTCCGTCTTAAAAAAGGCGGGGTCGACCTGATATTTACGCTGGGGGTAAATGCGCTTAACCTTGTGTTGGACAAATTTCATAATATACCCGTGGTCTATTCGTTTGTGCTTAATCCGGGTAGCACGAAAAAAATATTGTCTCAGGACGCTAGAACGAACATGACCGGCATTAGCATGGTCATTCCTCCGGAAATGCAGTTTAGGGCTATTTTGCAGGCCGCTCCTTCCGTTAAGCGGGTTGGCGTTGTTTACGACCCTACTAAAACAATTAGGCTTATAGTCGAGGCCAGAAAAAGCGCGAAAAAACTTGGGTTGACCTTGGTTGAAAAACGAATAAGCAAGAAAAAAGATGCAATCGAGGCCATATCCGGCATGCGGGGGGAAGTGGACGCAATATGGATGGCGGCGGATACAACTGCGATTACGCCGGAATCCATTAAATATATGCTTCTTTATTCATTCCGTACCGGCATTCCGCTTATAGGTATTTCAGATAAATATGTCAAAAATGGAGCATTGATTGCGCTCTCTTTTGATAGCGAAGATATTGGAAAACAGGCCGGAGAAATTGCTTCCAGAGTGCTGGACGGAGAAGACGTAGCCTCTATTTTGCCAGCTAAACCAAGAAAACTAAAACTTTCCATAAACGTGAATACAGCCAAAAAACTGGGGCTCAATATTCCCGATGTGTTGATAGCCGAGGCATATCGAGTTTATAAGTGAGTTTTTTCCAGTTTTTTATAATCGCTACCTATCGTCTGCAGGGTTGGAGGGGGTTCGGTGTTTGATAATGCAAACCGCGGGTTTAAAGCCAGGGTCTTTTGGTATGTAACCCTCCTTATTGTCTCCTTGTTTATTTTTTTTACGGCCTCCTTTATTTATCAGCAGAAAAAATCTTTAGAAGAGCAGTTTATTAAAAGGGGGCTTTCCATAGTAAAGAACCTGGCTAATAACAGTGAACTGGGTGTGTTTACAGAAAATGTTGATTTTCTGCGTCCGTCTATAAATGGCGCAAGGTCTGAGGATAATCTTGCTTACGCCGTTGTTTACAATGTTCAGGAAAGGGCTCTCGCCCATACATTTAAAGATGGTGAAACTCGTTTTTCCCTGGATATGGCGGACGGTGGAATTAAGGCGTTTATGTCTCAGCAAAGCGGAAAGCCTGTATGGCGTGAAACATCGTTTGAAGGTAACATTATTTACGAGTTTTGGGCAAAAACTACCTCATCTACGCCTATATCCGGAGACTTGATGGCTCTGGATACCGGGGTTCCGCAAGAAGTGACAAATGAAGTGATAGGTTATGCCAGGGTTGGCTTGTCTCTTGAGGGAATTCGCTCGGTTATAAGTAAATCTATCGCTATAAATGTTGCGATACTTTTTGCTTTCCTGCTCCTTGGAGCCGTTATCACTTTTTTGCTTGCGAAAATGATAACAGAACCTATTGAAAGCCTGGTTGTTGCCACCGAGGCTCTGGCTGGTGGTGACCTCGATCACAAAATAGAATTTGGGCGGGATGACGAAATCGGGAAACTTGCCGCGTCGTTTAACAAAATGACGATGGCCGTAAAAGACAGGGAGAAAGCACTTGAGGCTTCTCATAAACGTTTGGAGACCGTTAACAAAATCGGCGCAATGGCCAATAGCTCGCTAAACCTTGACCTGGTTCTGGAGAATATTCTAGATGGTGTTATGGAGGAGGTTGGCGCTTCTGTTGGTATGATTTTCCTGCGAGATCTTAGAACAGGCAAATTAGGCTGGGGTGCCAGCAAGGGGTTGTCACAAGCTTTTGTGGATGGTTATAAACGGCGAGCTATTGAGCCGGGGGAAGGGTTAACCGCCCACATTGCGGAAAGTGGAGAACCTGTATATATTCGTGAAAAATCCTCACAAGATTCACGCATTGTGCGTAGTGTTATAAAAGACGAGAACCTTAATTCGTTTATCGGTATTCCTATCTTTGCGGGAGATGAAGTTGTCGCGGTTATGAACATTTTAACGCGGCCGCCAGATATTCTTGACGAGCGCTCCATGACGGTAATCAAATCCGTCGCCTCATACTTGGGTTCCGCCATTCTTAATGCAAGGCTTTTTGCTGAAAGCCAGCGTCTTGCAAAGGCTATTGAACAATCTATGGAAGAGGTGATTATTGCCGATACCGACGGTAGCATCCAATATGTTAATCCGGCGTTTGAACGCATTACCGGTTTTAAATTATCTGAAGCTGTTGGGCGCAAACTATCGCAGATACTCCAGATTGATGGTTCAAGCGATCTATATCAACATATTCTGGACACGATAAGCAGAGGTTCTGTGTGGAGTGGGCGCATTGTAAGCCGGGCGAGAGATGGTGACGAGTATGTCACCTATGGTGTCATTTCGCCGCTTTTCGACTCGGATGGCAATATCATTAACTACGTTTCCGTTATGCGCGACATAACGAACGAGGAAAAAATGGAGCGCCAGGTTCAGCAAGTGCAAAAGCTTGAGAGCTTAGGCGTGTTGGCCGGAGGCATTGCTCACGATTTTAACAATCTTCTGGTGGGAATATTAGGAAATGCCGAACTGGCGCTGGGTGACCTTCCTGAAGATTCTGAGGCAAGTAAAAGCATTCTGGACTTGATTAGGATATCAAGGAGGGCGGCTGATCTGGTTCAGCAGATGTTGGCTTATTCCGGCAAGGGCAAGTTTATTGTAGAAGCTATCGACTTGGCTTGCGTGGTGAAAGATATGGTCGAGCTGCTGGAGGTTGCAATTGCAAAGAACGTTACTTTGAAATTGAATATTACCGAAGACGTTCCTACAATTGAAGTAGATGTTACGCAGATTCGCCAGGTCTTGATGAACCTCGTAATAAACGCTTCAGAATCTATCGGGCAGAATAACGGAACTGTGACGGTTACTACAAGCCAGGTCGAAGTTACAGACAGATATGTAAGCCGCGTGTTCTGGGACGAAGAAATTCCGGATGGAATATATGTTTGTCTTGATGTTTCCGATACCGGCGAAGGAATGGATGAGGAAACCAAGGCAAAGATATTCGATCCGTTTTTTACCACAAAATTTACAGGGCGAGGGCTTGGTCTTGCGGCGGTTATGGGTATCGTGCGTGGACATAATGGCGCAATGAGCGTATATAGCGAAAAAGGAGTTGGAACAACTTTTAAAATACTGCTTCCGGCTTCCGCTCAGCGTGCCGTTTCTGCTCCGGTTAAAGATTATAATGATGATGGAGATAAGCTTGTAGACGATTTGTGTGTCCTTGTTGTGGACGATGAAGAAACAGTTCGCTCCGTTACAAAAAGATCGCTTACAAAGCTTGGTTGCTCTGTTGTGTTGGCCTGTGACGGGCAGGAGGGGGTGGACATCTTTACAGCTCAGCACGATAGCATTGACCTTGTGGTGCTTGATATGACAATGCCAAGGTTGAATGGTCTTGAGGCATTAAAGGAGATGCGCAAGGTTCAGGCTGATATTCCCGTTATTCTTTTTAGTGGATACAGTGAGCAGGAGGCTACGAGCGTGTTTACAGACATGGGCATTTCCGGCTTTATTCAAAAACCGTTTACTAAAAAAGAGCTTTTCAGAATGGTCAAGGAGGTGGTTAATAAAGATATCAGGCGCGTATAGCTTTTTGTTGAACTATACAGGTACTAGCCCGTTTTATTTGTGACTTTGCGATAAACATTTTCAACGGCAGTAACGGTTTTTTCTATGCCGAGTTTTTCTCTTGCGAAAGTTTCGCCGTTACGGCCAAGCCGGAGCATGTTTTCTTTTCCCTTTTCTATAAGCCGTATAACTGCGGATGCGATCTCGCCAGGTGATTCTTTTTTCACAACGATCCCGCATTGTCCGTCTTTTATCATCTCCGGAATACCGCCGATGTTACTGCCAACAACAGGCAAGCAGGCTAACATCGCCTCTATTATAGAAACCGGATAATTGTCTGACCGGCTGGCGAGAGAGAAAATATCATAATTTGCAAGTTGCCTGTATGGCTCTGTCACAAAACCGTGAAAAACTATGCGGGAGCCTCTGGTATCAATTCTGCGTGCAAGTCTCTTAAGGGTTTCTTCCATATCTCCCACGCCAAATATATGAAGCTCAGCATCTTCATGTCCTTTTTCCCATATTATGGGCATTGCCTTTATTAAAAGATCAACCCCTTTTCGGTGCGTAAGCTCGCACACCGTAACTATTTTTATATGCTTATTGCGATGATCACCCCGCTTGGTTGGTGGAAAGTTTTCCATGCGAACACCGACCGGGATGACGACTGCGTTTTGAATGGCAAGCTCATCTTTTAGCCTGCCGGCCCAATGGCGGGATGGTGTGATTATCGCGTCGCACATCGCATAACCCCTCGCGTCTTCAATGTTATGTTCTATCGGTCGATCGGGGTTCCAGCCATGACAGGTAGCTACCACTTTTTCTGCACCAGCCAATTTTGCAACGATAGCCGGGATGGCGCTGTGGGCATGTATTATGTAATCGTCCCCGGTGGTTTGCAAAAGCAGTTTAAGCTTTTCTGCTGTTTCCTTGAGTATTTTCGTGTCGCGTTTAAAAATATTTCCTATGGTTGTAACACTTATTCCGGCTCTGTTTAGCTGGGCTATCTGCCCTTCATCTGAGCGCCAGCTTTTGTCAATATCGTGACTTACGATAATTTCTGTTTCATGCCCGAATAGTCGCTTCTGCTCACTTGCCATTTCTACGATATAACGTCCTGCGCCAAGCCTCAGATGGCCTATCAGATGAAAAATTTTCAAATAGAATCTCCGTGTTTATTCGGGGTTTTCAGCACGCTACCGCAAATTACAGTGAAGCATAAAAAAGATTGTTGGGCGAAAAATCTATTCCGCTGGAACGGGACGGGGTTTTCTGTTGTCGTCAACGGCGACATAAACGATGCTGGCTTCAGTTACCTTGGCGCATTCATCCGGCCTTTCGGCAAACACCTCAACCTTGATTGTGATAGATGAATTGCCAACATGCTCTATCTCGGCAAAACAACTAACAACGTCACCAACAAATACGGGTCTGTGAAACTTAACAGAGTTTAGGGCGACCGTTACAATTCTTCCCCTGGCACGCTTAAACCCTACGATGGCTCCGGCTACGTCTATTTGTGATAATATCCAGCCGCCAAATATATCACCCGTTGCATTTGCATCTGCGGGCATGGCCATCATGCGTGTTGTGGGTGATTTGCCCTGCGGGTATTGGTCGTTCTGTTTTTTCACCTGTTACGTTTCTCGTAAATTTTTTCAATCTCGGCGCTGTAGTGTTCCAGTACTCGGTTACGTTTTACTTTTAATGTTGGTGTTATAAGGCCGTTTTCTACCGTCCATTCCTCAAGTGTTATAAAAGTTTTGCGGATACGGGCATATTCCGGAACCTCGCTTGTGGCCGTGGCAATTTTTGCCATTACATGTTTGTGTAATATTTCGCTTTTTAAAGATTCAGGATCATTAGGCGCAAGCTTCAAAGCTTTGGCCTCGCCGGGCCATATTTCAGGACTTAAGCATACTATCGCAGACATAAACGGTTTTTGCTCGCCAACCAGCATCACCTTTTCAATAAGCGGGTCTAACGCGATGGCCATCTCAATTTCAGCGGGGGGGGCCTTCTCGCCGTTTGACATTACAATTATTTCTTTTAGCCTGCCGGTTATATAAACTCGTCCGTCTCTTATAGCGGCTTTGTCTCCGGTTTTAAGCCACCCGTCGTTTGTGAACATGGCTTTCGTGGCTTTATCGTTGTTCCAGTAGCCAAGCATAACGGTTGGGCCACGCATTTGAAGCTCGTCATTATCGCCTATTCTTGTTTCAAGGCTGTTAAGGGTTAGCCCCACGCTTTTAGGGTCGTTGTTTGCGTCAGTGTTAACGGTTATAACGGGGCTTGTTTCCGTAAGGCCATATCCTTGAATAAGCGGAAGCCCCAAACCAATAAAAACTTTTGCAACGGAAGGGGGAAGCGCGGCCCCGCCCGTTACGGAGCATTGTATGCGTCCACCAAGTTTGTCCATCACCTTTTTTGCCACAAGCGCGTTAAGAACGGGCCATAAAAGAAGTTTGGGCGACCATCCTGCGCGCCCCTGCTCATGCTCAAACCGGTGCCAGCCAACATCTACGGCCATTTTGAAAAGTTTTTGCGCTATTGGTGACTTCTCCTGAAGCCCCGCCTCAATTTTGCCGTAGACCCGCTCGAAAATGCGTGGAACAGAGATAAATACGGTTGGGCGAATTGTCACGAGGTCTTCCCCTAACAGCGGAATGGACCGGGCATACGCTATGGCCGATCCTGCCATCATGGGAAGATAGTATCCTGCCGTCCGTTCAAACATATGCGAGAGAGGCAGGAACGACAAGAATATATCATCGGTGCCAATATCGGCCATTTGAAGAGAATCGTGCGCGTTAACAAGTATGTTGCGGTGCGACAGCATCACTCCCTTAGGACTGCCCGTGGTGCCTGAGGTGTAAACGATTGTCGCAAGTTTATCTGGGTCGTCAATTGCAACGGTCATCTCGCCGCCATTATGAGATAACCACTCGTCCAGGCATTTCACCCGCTTATCTTTTGCACCATCAACTTGGCTAATGGTTACGATACGCTTAAGGTCAGAGGTTCCGTTAAGTTCTTTGGAGATGGCATCCCATCCCTCACCGTTTTCAACCAGCAGAAATTTTGCGCCGGAGTGTTTTATTATGTAAGCGGCAGAGCCTGCGCTATCATTTGCGTAAAGCGGCACGATAACAAGGCCCAGCCCCATTGTGGCTATGTCCAGCAACATCCATTCGTAGCTATTTTTTAACATTATGGCCACGCGGTCGCCCGCCATAAAACCTTCACCAACAAGCGCTCTTTGCCACTTCGCCACGTCGCTTGCCGCCTGTTTCCATGTTATCTCGCGCCACTCCCCGCTTGCCTCGTCAAAACTGACATATGCTTTTGCCGTGGGGGTTCTTTTGACTCTTTCAATAAAAAGTCCGGGAAGGGTTTTGGCGGTTTCAACTGGAATTATATCTTTGGCTTTTTCGGTCATATTTTCCTAAACCCTTCGTTGGCGGTAAATCTTTCGCCATGATTGTTTTTCATTTTTTCAAGAGAAAGCTTTACGTCGTTCACACCCCTGTCGTGCGCATATTTAGCCGGGCCACCCTTGAAAGGCGCAAACCCGGTTCCAAAAATAACACCTGCGTCTAAAAGGTCAGAGTCTTCCACAACCCCTTCTTGCAAACATGCCGCACACTCATTCACAAGCCGCAATATCATGCGGTCGGCAAGGTCATCTGGTGCCCTGTAACCTTCAGGCGCTTTTGATGATGGCTCAGGTTTTTTGCCAGCGTGGTCATAAAATCCTTTTCCTGATTTCTTGCCCAAATTACCTGCGTCAACCAGGTCTTGCAATTTTTTCGGAGTTTCAATGGGCATGTTTTCTGATAATATTTTCGCTACATGCAGACATATGTCGAGCCCGACAGTGTCTGCAAGGATAATTGGCCCCATAGGCATACCAAACGATTTTGCGGCGCGGTCTATTTCTTCTATCGGAACGCCTTCAGCCTCCAAAAGCATGGCCTCCATTATGTATGGCATTAAAACCCTGTTTACCAGAAAACCGGGGGAGCTTTTTACGATAAGCGGGAGCCTGTTCATAGCTTTTGTAAACGCCGCCGCTTTTTTTATCGTTTCGTCAGAGGTCGATTCACCCCGCACAACTTCTACCAGTTGCATCTTGGCGACGGGGTTAAAAAAATGAAGCCCAACAAGTTTATCGGGGTGCTTTAACCCGTCGGTTAAGTCTTCAAGCGGAATGCTTGACGTGTTGGTTGCCAAAAGAGCGCCCGGTTTCATCCTGGGCTCAAGTTCTGCGTAAAGTTTTTTCTTCGCGTCAGCGTTTTCGAAAATCGCTTCTATCACCACGTCTGCATGTGGCACACCCATCATTTTGGTATCTGGCGTTAATCTATCCATTGCCGCCTGCTGTAACCTTGGTTTTTTAAGCTTTTTGGTGAACAGCTTATGAGCCCTTTTTATGGCGGTGGCTATTCTTGCGGGTTCCGTATCTTGCAAGGTTACGTTAAACCCTCGCAAAGCAAGCCATGAGGCGATATCGCCACCCATAACACCTGCGCCGACAACATGAACGTGGGATGGTTTGAAAGATATTTCGGTACCGAGCGATTTCATCCTGTCTTGCAGAAAAAATACACGCACAAGGTTTTGCGCCGTGGAACCGGTTATAAGTTCCGCCACAGAGCGGGCTTCCGCTTCGAGCATTTTTTGTTTGCCGTCAAAATGATTTGTCCATAAATCAATTAACGCATATGGTGCGGGGTAATGTTTTTCTGGCGCGCGGGCAGATACTTTTTTACGCATGATATTTGCCAGAATCGGGCGCACTATGCTGTTGTTCGTTATGCTGTCGAGAAAAGCTGGTTTATGCGGTTCAGGGCCGTTTAAAACCGTGTATTTTGCCGCCTTCTTAAGGTGGCGTAACGGAACCGAAACATCGGCGACCCCCAATCTCTTAGCCGCAGACGAACTTACAGCCCTGCCGGTTAACATCATGTCCATAGCCTTCATGCCGCCTATAAGGCGGGTGAGCCTCACAACACCGCCAAACCCTGGGTGAATGCCAAGCAGAACTTCCGGCAAACCAAGCTTTGTTTTAGAATCGTCAGAAATCACCCTGTATCTGCAAGCCAGCGCAAGCTCCATCCCGCCGCCTAAACAGAAACCGTGAATCATGGCAACGGTAGGGAACCTTAGAGCCTCAATCATATCCATGATCGCCTGACCACGTTTTATAAGTTCTAACGCCTGGCTTTGATTTTCTACTTTCGTAAATTCTTTCACATCGGCCCCGGCTATAAAACCGCCGGGCTTTAAAGAATGGATGATGAGCCCCGTCTGTTTTGACGATTTTAAACCGGCTATGATGGTTTCAAGCTCTTCTATTACGTCGCGCGAAAGCGTGTTGGCGGAGCTTTCCGCCTTATCGAACCCCAGCCAAACAACGCCGTCTTCGTCTGTTTCTATCTGCCAGTTTTTATATTCAGCTTGTGTCATGGTTTTTCCTAATCGCGCTCTATGAGCATGGCGCCACCCTGCCCGCCGCCTATGCACAGGCTGGCCACGGCCCGTTTGGCCTTTTTCTGTTTAAGGAGGTTAACGAGCCTTAGCACAATTCTTGCGCCGCTGGCTCCAACCGGGTGGCCGGTGCATACGGCACCGCCATTTACATTTAAACTATCCGTGGGAATGGGGGCGAACGGTTTTTCAAGCCCCAGCTCGTTTTTGCAATATTCCTCGTCGTCCCACGCACGCAGAACCGCAAGCACCTGGGTTGCAAACGCCTCGTTTATCTCCCAGTAATCGATATCTTCTGTTTGCAGGTTTTGCCGTTTGAAAAGATCAGCCATGGCGTGCGTCGGGCCTAACCCCATCTGTGCAGGGTCTACCCCGGACCATTGGCAATCTACTATTCTGGCGATCGGTTCAAGGTTATGTTTTTTTACGGCATCAGAACTTGCCAGGATGAGCCATGCCGCGCCGTCTGTGATTTGTGCGCTGTTGCCTGCCGTTACGCTTCCAAAAGTCTTGTCGAAAGCAGGTCTCAGCTTTGCAAGGGTCTCCATGGTGGTCTCTTTGCGAAGGCCGTTATCATGTTCGTAAAAATTACCGAAGCCATCATACATGGCCTCTATTTCCGTGATAGAGCCTTCTTCTTGTGCTTTAGCGAGTTTCATGTGGCTATCCATAGAGAAACTATCCATCTCTTCACGCGTGACGCCGAACCTGTGAGCAATAATCTCGGCCGTGGCCCCCATTGAAAGCCCAACGTTATGATCGGTTAATCCTTTTAAAAGACCTATCACAGGTTTTAGCATTGCAGGGCGGAGTTTTGTTAACGCGAGTAGCTTTTGCGCCCCTTTTGCCCGCCCGAAGTCAGCAAGCCAGGTGACCATCTTCTCGTTTAGCAGTAAGGGGGCATGGCTCATAGCCTCAACTCCACCGGCAAGAACAAGGCTGGAATGTCCCAAGGCGATATTGTTAGCCGCCGTTGCAAGCGCCTGCATACCAGAAGCGCAATTGCGCTGAACCGTAAATGCGGGAACCTTTTTGCCGATACCTAAACGCAACGAAGCCACACGGGCGATGTTTACTTCGTTGGGGCCTGGCATGACGCAACCTAAAATAACTTCACTTAAGTCGTCGGGTACGAAGGACTGTCTAAGTAAGAGAGGACGCCCGGCAGACACGGCAAGATCACCTGCCGTAAAGGGGCCCGGTTTGCCGCGAGCCTTTATAAACGGCGTTCTCGCTCCGTCTATAACGTAAACGTCTTTATGCTGTTTAAGCTGATCCTTGGTTGCCACCATCTTTTCTCCAGTAACTAGGCGGGAAATCGTCTACCGTTATAACGTCTCTTCTAGCGGATATAGCCGCTTTTATGTCGTCTGCTTCTTCTTTTGTAATTATGTTTGCGCTCACGGCTGATTCTATCTGGGCTTCCACGGTTTTTGCGGTTACGGCGCCGGTCTTTATGGCTGTGGCCAACGCTTTTTCAGCCGTCTCTGCTTTTACGACTTTCAGAAACGCATCTTCCACTCTGCCAACAGGGTCGTGTACATCGGAATGCACAAACATTCCATCGGTCAACCGATCACGCAAATCAGACGGGGTCAAAAGTGCGCTGGCTATTTTGTGCCCAAGGTGGTCAGCCGGTTTTTTCTCTCTTTTTCCAAGCGGAAAGATTAGTGCCGTTAAAAGCCATGCGGCGGGCCTCACGGGGAGGTTGTCTATAACCTCGGCAAGCGATTTTTGGATCGTGTAGATAGAATCTTCACAGGCCCATTTAACGAATGGCAAATCATCTTTTATGCGTCCATCGTCTTCAAAACGTTTTAAAGTCGTCGATGCCAAGTATAAGTGGCTCAGCGCATCTGCAAGGCGCCCTGACAACCGCTCCTTTTTCTTGAGTGCCGAGCCGAGCGTCATCATGGCCATGTCGGCGATTAAGGCGAACGAGGCCGAAAAACGTGCAAGCTTTTGGTAATACCGCTTCGTTGGCCCTGCGGGGGCCACTGCAAAACGGGCTCCCGTTAGTGCCATGAAAAGCGAACGGGCGGAGTTTTTTAGCGTAAACCCTATATGCCCGAAGAAAGCCTTGTCGAAATTATCAAGACCACGCACATAGCTATCGTCCCTCACAGACTCCATCTCTTTTAATACATAAGGATGGCACCGTATAGCGCCCTGCCCGAACACGATTAACGTGCGGGTTAAAATGTTGGCACCTTCAACCGTTATTCCGATAGGAAGAGCCGTGTAGTTTAGGCCCATGATGTTGCGCGGCCCAAAACTTATGCCGGAACCTGCATGAATGTCCATAGAATCTATAACAACGCGGCGCATGTCTTCTGTGAGGTTATATTTAACTATCGCAGATATAACGGAGGGCGCCTCCCCCTGGTCTATGGCACCGACTGTCATCATGCGGGCGGCGTCCATGCGGTATGTGCATCCACCGATAGTAGCGAGCTTTTCCTCTATCCCTTCAAAACGGCCAACCGACATCTTGAACTGTTTTCTGACACGCGCATAAGCACCAGTAGCGCGACATGCAAGCTTGCCACTTGCAACGCTAACAGAAGGAAGAGATATGCCTCGCCCAACGCCGAGCCGCTCCATCAGCATTTTCCAGCCTTTGCCAGCACCATCTTTACCGCCGACTATCCAATCTACCGGAATAAAAATATCTTTGCCTCGAACAGGCCCGTTCATAAATGCTACGCCAAGCGGATTATGCCTGTCGCGTGTTTCAACACCGGGGGTGTCGGACGGGAGAAGGGCAACCGTTATGCCGATATCTTCTTTATCGCCTAAAAGTTTTTCAGGGTCGTAGAGGTGAAACGCCAGCGCGATTACGGTAGAGACAGGGCTTAGGGTGATATACCTTTTATCGAAGGTTGCCCTTATGCCCAAGGTTTCTTCTCCTTCAAAATTTTCTTTTGTAACAATGCCGGTATCAGGCATCGATGCGGCATCGCTACCTGCCTCGGGGCTTGTAAGGGCAAAACATGGCACTTCCTTGCCACACGCCAAAGCCGCCAGATATTTTTCTTTCTGTTCGTCCGTACCGTAGTGAAGGATAAGCTCTGCCGGCCCCAGTGAATTTGGCACCATGATGGTTACGCCAGCCGCCATACTGCGGCTAGTTATTTTAACGACTACGGCTGAATGCCCAAGTGCGGAAAACCCAAGGCCGCCATATTTTTTAGGGATAATCATCCCAAAGAAACCTTTGTCTTTTATAAATTGCCAAACTTCTTCAGGCAGGTCGTGAAGCTCGCTTGTGATTTTCCAGTCGTCCAGCATTTTGCAAAGCTCTTCTGTGGGGCCATCAAGAAAGGCCTGCTCTTCATCCGTCAAGGTTGGCTTCGGGTAGCTTAAAAGTTTGTTCCAGTCAGGGTCGCCACTGAAAAGATCGCCATCCCACCACACGGAACCGGCTTCCAACGCCTCTCTTTCCGTGGCGGACATCGATGGCAAAATTTCCTTGAACATCGCGTAGATATTTTCTGTTATCCAGCTTTTTCGCAATGAACGGATGTTAAGCGGAACGGCTATCGCAAAAAACAGCATCCAGAGCGGTATGAACAGAACAAAAGAACTGTCGGAAACGTAGGTCCAAACAAAAAGGAGCAAGCCTACAGCCGCAGTGCCAAGAGACAGGGGGGCACCGAAGTAGATAAGAACCCAAAGTAGAACGACAATAAAACAGAACCAGGAGAAGCAACCCATAGTGATACTCTTTATCTTTAAATTAAAAGTTTGCTACGGCCCTCGGCGTTGCACAAAGGGCACCTTACATCCCGCGCTTCTATTATATGTGATTTTACTCGTTTGTTAAGGAAAGGTTGCACTAAAATTGAATTTTTAATTAGCGTGATGCAACAGCTTACGCTAAAGTGAGTCTTCAGTGGTTCCTTACGGGCAGACGACGCAGTTTCTGCCGCCTTCTTTTGCTTTATACAGGCCGTCGTCCGATTCTTTTATGATCTCTTTGTAATCCAGCATTTCGGGGCGGAATTGAGATAGCCCGATGCTGGCCGTGATAGGAATGGGCTCGTTTTCGTAGACAACAGGCATGTTCTCAATGGCTTTGCGTAGCTTTTCGGCAATTCCCAAGGCAGAGCCCATTTGCGTGTTTGGCATTACGACTATGAATTCTTCACCACCATAACGGCCTACGATATCTTCTTTACGCATATCGCTTAAAAGAAGATGCCCTAACTTACGCAAAACTTCATCTCCTGCAAGGTGCCCGCGTGTGTCGTTTATATTTTTAAAGTGGTCAAGGTCGATAATCATCATAGAGAGGTCTTTGCCACCTTCTCGGGCTTCCTTGAATTTGGCTCCCAGTTCCTTTTCTACATGACGCCGGTTGTATACGCCGGTGAGGCCGTCTCTTTGGCTTAACTTTTCCAAAGTCTCCATCGTTTCACTGGCTTCGTCCAGCTTGCTTTGGTAGATGTATACGTCCGTTACGTCAAAAATGGCGATGCAAACACAGCCCACCTCTTCTTCTTTTAAGTTTATAGGAACAAAGGCGCAGTCTTGATACATAAAGTCTACATCGCCGGTTATGGGGCGGTTGTGCGGGAAGCGAAAAAGATAAGGCCTTTGTTGCCATGAAGTAAAAGAGTGGCTCTTTAATAGAAATACGCTTTTTAATTTGCGTTCAACCCAAGGTTTTGGTAATTCAGGGAAAGATTCGTACAGGTCTTTGCCAAGGATATCTTTGGCTTTTACCTTGCTGTATGTTTCCATGAACTTGTTCCAGATAATAATCTTTCTGGCGCGGTTAATTACGAGAATGCCGATATTCAGGCTATCTGTAATTCCTTGATGGAGGAGAAACGCAGGGGAATTTATATTTTCTTGGCTCATCTTGCAATATTATAAAAATTTATCAGAAGAGTTACGCAGTACCTCTATAGATTCATCAGACATAAATATAAGGAGATCACTTTTAAATTCACGCTCCTCAAGTTTAAAATCGACCTTTAGCATTAGAGTGTAATCCCAGTTAAGTTTTTCTGGTGCGAACACTGAATTGAGCAAGTCTTTAATAGGCATTCTCTCGCACAAAATGGCGGGTTTTGAGAAACTGACCTCGGTTTTTATCAAGCCACCTAAACCGTTAATACATGCTCCTACCAATATATTGCTAAGCTCAAGGATAAGTTCTTCCTCCTTGGCCGGGTCTAATTGTTCGTCATAACCCATAAGGTCTGCCACCGCTACGCAGGCGTCTTTGTTAAAAAGGGAGATAACTTCGCCACTTATGGAATTGTAAAAGGCTTGTCGTGTGGCGCTAACTTCTTTGTATTCTTTGGTCATATCAGATAAAACGGGAATTATCTGGCCTGCCTCGACAATTTTCACCATTGGAACAGACAACTCTACGAAGACTTCGAGGAACTCAGCCAAAGCGGAGCCGGCCTGCCCCATTGCCATGTTGGTTATTTCGCCTAAAAAATCGTATTCGTCTTCTGTGAATTCTGGGATGTTTGAACTCATAAAACCCCGCTTTTTAAAATTATGGGCTCAGCCTTTTTCCCGTCCATTGGCTTTTTTACAAACCCTACTGCGCCAAGTTCTTGCACGCGCTTTAGGGCCTTGGGCTGGATGTCGGCCGATACTACGATAACTTTTACGTCTATTCCTTCTTCTTGTATCTTTCCTAACACCTGATACCCGTCCATCTCTGGCATGGTAAGGTCAAGAAACATGAGGTCTATTTTTTCACTTTTAAGGAGTGAGAGCGCCTCTAACCCGTTGCTGGCTTCAAAGAAGGTTATTTCCCTGCCCTCTAACAGAGCCGTGAGTTCTTTTTTGATAACGTTTCGCTGGAATTTTGAATCGTCTGTGGTAAGAATTGTTAAAGCCATGATGATAATTGTATAGCTTTGATTAAATTAGGTTATATGAAAATACAATACCGGATTATACCTCCTTTTTCCTGTTAGTGGTAGCTGTTTTGTCTCTTTTTAAAAACAATCACGTTTTTTTATGATGAACCTTGTTATTAAGGCCGCTTAAATTATCGTTTTACATAAAGGCGAGGCGGCAGGAGGTTTGCGGCAGTAGTAAAGTTTCTATATTCCTAAAAGATTCAATAGATTGAACCGGATAAACGTGTTAGAATTCTAAAAAATAAGGCGGGTGGAAAGGCAGGGGTTACTTGGGGTTTGCATCTGCATCTTGTTTCTGTAACTTTACCGAATTAAAGTTTGCGGGGTCTATATGCCTGCGTTAAATCGTGTGGTTGGGCGGTATCTTTTCCTGTTTCTGGTGGTGCTTGTTGCTTGGCCCCTGGCTGTGTCGGCGCAGGATCAAAGAATTGACGATGAGCTAGGTGATTCATCTCCTATAGTCATACCCCTTAAAGAAGCCTTGGGCGACGTTAAGTTTAACGAGGCTATAAACTCTGGTGAATACAAATATACCGGCAACCTTAAATGCCGGTTGTGCCATCGAGACTTTTTCAAGGGCAGAAAAAGAGACCCTCATGTTCATACGTTCAAAAAAAGTATCAAGAAAAAATATTATAACGAAGCAAGGTGCCTTGCCTGCCATACAACCGGATATGGCGTTAAAACAGGTTTTACAAGCGTTAAAAAAACTCCGAAGCTGGTTAACGTCCAGTGCGAAGGGTGCCACGGGCCCGGAAGCAAACATATTGAAAATGTGCATGATGGAGGTTTTCTTGCGGGGCCTGATAGGCCCGACCTTATAAAAAAAATGTGCCATGCCTGTCACAACTCAAGGTGGAACAAGTCTTTTACAGATAAAAATTTCGAAGACGTGTATGACGCATATGCGGCACCTGATATAGAACTGCCGGTTGAATAATTTCTTGCCGTAATTTAGATCGTTTGCACCGGGTGCCGTCAGGAGGAAATGTAGATGAATGTTATCGCAGGAACCGCTGGTGGTAGTGCGATATGGGCAAATTGCATGAGCGATCCGCTAAAAGGAAAACAGCAAAAACTCACAAGACCGGAGGTTGCTATGAGTCGGGCGGTTACAGGCATGTTGAGGCGGAGGGGCTTGCAAATACTTTTTGCATTGGCGTTTACCTGGCTTG
>UOGC01000120.1_pt1 | contig 17255 bp, 18 predicted proteins | sample 1988541 | NCBI WGS metagenome assembly UOGC01 (sample SAMEA4712194, study PRJEB27164) | hydrothermal vent metagenome | biome: marine basaltic hydrothermal vent biome; feature: marine hydrothermal vent; material: mineral | place: Pacific Ocean | collected 2011-06-14/2011-07-23 | depth 1689 m
GGACCTGAACCATCTTGTTAGGTCCGGAGGCGGGCTAACCTGGGGTGCGACCTTGGTCAGGTGGTAACTTTACAGCCTTCTTTATGAAACGGCGGATATCATCGCTCGTTCAACCGCTTTTGCCGCCCACGCTCCCGTTATCGATACGCTCTCTTTTCTATCGCCTGTAGATACTACAAAAATTGCGTCGCCGTCGTATGGGGTATGGCACGGGTACACGGTTCTGGCTAATCCGTCATGAGCCATGATGGCAACCCGTTTCGCGTCTGCTTTTGAAAGTTTTATATCTGTGGTAACCACGCCTATCGATGTTGCGCCAAACCTGGGAGGGGTGGGAGGCGCGTTAAGGTAGCTTATAAAAGCGCCATTGTCATCCTTTGGCCCGGCTACCGTTTTTCCTGTTTCAGGGTCTACAACGGCTCCAAAACAATTAGCCACCATGATGGCGGTAATCGTAGCTCCGCTTTGAGTTTGTAATATAGATGACGCAAGCCCTCCTTGTGAGCTTTTGCCGGAACCCATATACTTGCCGACCGTCGCGCCGCATCCAGCCCCGATTGCACCATCTTCAGTAGCGGATTTTTCAGAGTTTACACAGGCCATATATCCTTCTTCCGGCCCTGGCCGTTTATCGGGTGACCCAACGCCCAAATCAAATATTACCGCCGCCGGAACGATGGGCACTTTTACACCGGCTACATCAAAGCCCCTTCCTTTTTCTTCTAAATACCGTCTAACGCCCACAACCGAGGCCAAGCCAAAAGCGGAGCCCCCCGTGAGGACGATAGCGTCTACAGAGTTAACGAGGCAGGAAGGGTCGAGAAGGTCTGTTTCCTGTGTTCCGGGGGCACCTCCGGCCACGTGGACGGAGGCCGTGGACGGTTTATCAAATATGATGGCTGTTACGCCTGTTTTAGCGTTTACGTCGTGCCAGTGGCCTATGTTTGCTCCGAAAGCGCTCATGGCTCTTTTACAGCGCTTCCATTAGCATAATGGTGACATCGTCCGGCAGTTTTTCGCCCTGGCAGAACTCTATGGTGTCTGCAACCAGTGCGCTAACGAGAGTTGCACCGTCCATATCAAAGTTATCTTTAAGTTTTGTGGTCAGCCTGTCAAAACCGTAAATGGTTTCCTGTTTATCGCAAGATTCTATCAGGCCGTCGGAGTATACGAGCAGTCTGTCACCCTTTTCAAGGCGTATAGTTTCTTCTTCGACGTAAAAATCTTTATGTATGCCAACAAAATCTCCCGAGGCTTCAAGTCTTTCTATCGCACCTCCGTTTTTACGCAAAACAAACGGATATGGGTGGCCGCATCTTACATAGTTTAGGCTTCTGTCGTTTATGTTATAAATTCCATGAAACAAGGACGCAAACCGCTCTGCCGGGGTAAACCTTAAAAGCTGGTCGTTTATCATTTCCGCCAGCATGGATGGAGAGCGAGTCATATCTTTGTTTGAGTCCCATATCGACTTTAAGATAGACACGATGAGCGCCGCTGAAGGGCCATGTCCTGAAATATCGGCCAGAATAATGCCTATCCTGCCCATTTCGTGATCTGTTACGTCGTAATAGTCGCCGCCTAAATCTCCTGTTGCGATATATTCAGTATGAAAACTTACATCCTCCGCATATGGGAAGGTTGTAGGAAGCATGGCGAATTGGGCGTAGTGGGCCATGTCCACTTCCTCTTTCATTACCATGCGGGCCTGCTTTATGTTTTTGCCCAGGTCTTTTAGCCGCACCATTGTGTCTATTCTGGTAGACAGCTCCATATTGCTGACAGGCTCCACCATATAGTCGTCCGCTCCGGCTTCCAGCCCGCTTGTGATAGTGTCCGGCTCGTCTTCGCTGTTTGCCAGAAGCAGTATTGGAATACCTTTTGCTATATCGTCATTTTTTATGGTTCGCACAATTTCGAGAACCCTGTCGGAGCCTTCTATGAGCTGAAGAATGACAATCTCCATACCCTCGGTAAGGACAATGCTTAAAACGTCTATAGCAACCGGACAGGCCATGGTCTCGTGCCCGTTCGCTTCCAGTATGGTTTTTATAGGGACAATGTTGTCTAGCGATTCTGCCGCTAAAAGAATTTTAGCCATTTTCTGTTAATGCCCGTTCGGTGTTGAAATCAAAGTGGATGTCATCTCCTGTTTTTTTGATACTTCGCCACGGCCCTGTTATGTTCTTTTAACGTGCTGGAAAAAAGATGCTCGCCGTTGTTTTTAGCTACAAAGTAAATATATTTTGTGTCCGCCGGATAATTTGCCGCGTCTATAGACGCTAACCCCGGGTTCGCTATGGGGCCTGGCGGTAGGCCGCGATATCTGTATGTGTTGTATGGCGAATCATATTCAAGGTCTTTTTTCCTTATATTTCCGTCAAACTCAGGTAGCGCGTAGATGACGGTAGGGTCGCACTGCAGTAACATCTTTTTCTTTAACCGGTTGGTAAAAACTGAGGATATTGTTTTTCGCTCGCTTTTAACGGCGGTTTCTTTTTCTATTAGCGACGCCAAGGTTATTACCTTGTGCAGTCTTGCCCGGTTTTTTATCTCGTCTTCTGGAATCACTTCTGATACCTGCGAAAAAAACATTTTCAGCATTGTTTTTGCGATATTTTTTGCCGTTATGCCTTTAGGGAAATGATAGGTTTCAGGGAAGAGATATCCTTCCATGCTCTCAGCCGGGATGTTAAAGGAAGCTAGCAGTTTTTTGTCGTAAGTTGCGGCAATAAAACTTTCTTCCGTAGCAAACCCCATGTTTTCAAGTTTTCTGCCGATTTCTCTTATTGTTAACCCTTCAGGTATGGTTACCGGCCTTAAAATGGTTTTGCCGTAGGTTAGCTGCTTTATGATTTCATTTAGAGACGACGATCTTTGCAGTAAAAACTCACCTGCATGAATCTTTTTTGCCGCACCGCCAAGCCTTGCCGCAACCTCGAAAACCATAGGGCTAGATATTATTTTTTCGCTCACAAGTTTATTTGCGACACCACGCAGTGTCGCCCCCCTTCTAATCTCTACTATAACATCGCCATTCCCCGTTCCGGCCCTTTTTGTCTCTATTGTGTAGAATGCCAACAGGGCAAGTGTCGCCGTTATTAAAAATAGCAAAACCTTTTTTATCATTAATACCTTTTATCATTTTTCGCCACGATGCCGTTGGCCGGGGTTTGCATCCAGCCAGCTTGAGAGGATAAGCTGGGCGGCTAGTTGATCTACCACTTTTTTTCGTTTTTTACGGGAGACATTCGCCATTATTAGCGTCCTTTCGGCTCCTGCGGTTGTGAGCCGTTCGTCCCACAAGGCGACCTCGATGCCGGTTAAGTCCTTTTTTAGTTTTTCGGCTATTTTTTCACACATTTGGGCCATTTTGCCGCTGGTTCCGTTCATATTTACAGGGTGCCCTATTATGATTCGCTCAATTTCATATTCGTCCATAAGTTCGCGAACCCACCGAAGTTCAGACTTGTAGCCGGTTCTCTCTCGCACGCCTACGGGCTGTGCCGTGATTCCAAGCCCGTCGCTTATGGCGGCGCCTGTTCTTTTTTCGCCTATGTCGAAGGCCAGTGTGCGGTTCAAACGATGTTTTCCTTTATATGTTTCCCTATGACAGTTATTATGCCACGTTAAGAGTGTGGAAAATAGCCATGTATCCTCATTAAGGGTCGTATGTGCTATAGTGCGGAAACGCAGGAATAATATCCAAAATTTATCGCGTGAGGGTGTCGTGGCAGATGAAGAACGGCGGGGTGCCGAAAGGCAGGACGACGGGGCGAGTTGCGACCTGTTTATCGAGATACAGGACGGGTTTATGTTCCATCGTATCTCACCTGCTTTGGTTGATTATTCCGAAACTGGCGCACAGTTCTCAGCCTACAGCGATTCTCATATAAAAATCGGCAGAACGGTGATAATACACTCATGTGCAGGTTCGCCCCCTAAAAAGCATATAATAGAAGCCGAGATCGTGTGGGCCTACGATGGGGGAGGCAAAATTAACTTTGGCTGTCAGTTCCTGCATGTTCAAAATATAACGCCACTGTTCGCCTAATATTGCTCCGTTACGGTTTCTATCGACCGGCGCAATATCTTTACCATCTTTTCAAGCTCTTCATGTGTGGTTACGGGTGCCGGGAAGAGAACGACGACGTCACCTAACGGGCGGGCCAAAAGCCCATGTGACTTGGCTTTGTTTGTAACCTTTGCGCCAACGCGATCTTTAACCGGGAACGGTTTTTTGCTCTTCTTCTCTTTTACGAGTTCTATTCCCACGATCAAGCCTCGCTGACGTATGTCACCCACCGCGTTTAAATTTTTAAGAGGGGCCAACAGATCAGCCAGGTAGGCGCTTTTTTCTTGTGTAACCTCGACTATCCTTTTTTCGTCAAACATCTTAAGGTTTTCAAGAGCTACCGCGCAACCCATCTGGTTTCCTGTGTAGGTGTGACCATGATAAAAAGTTTTATATTTATCGTAATCGTCGTAGAAGGCGTCGAACAGCTTTTCTGATGTCATTGTTACCGCAAGTGGCGAGACGCCCCCGGTTATCGATTTTGACATCGTCATGAGATCAGGCGTTACCCCTTCGTTGTCGCAGGCAAACATTTTGCCGGTTCGCCCAAAACCTACCGCCACTTCATCCGCTATTAGCAGCACGTCATGCTTTTTACAAATTTGTGCGATCCGTTTTAAATATCCGTGCGGGGCCGTTATTATTCCTGCCGGACATTGAACAATGGGCTCTATTATCATTGCCGCAATAGAACCTTTTGTTTCTTTTAACTTGTCATCCACAATGTCTGCACAAGCGAAATTACAATCGGGGTACGTCTTTTTGATTGGACATCGATAACAGTATGGTGACGGAGCAAAATCGGCTTTAAAGAGAATGTCTTTATAGGTTGCGTGGTAGATATCTATTGCACCCACCGACATGGCGCCAACCGTGTCTCCGTGGTATGCGTTTTTTAGGGTAAGGAACTTTTTCTTTTTTGTTTCGGGGTTAATGTTGTGCCAATACTGAAACGCCATTTTTAAGGCGACTTCAACCGCAGTGGAGCCGTTGTCTGAATAAAAAACCTTATTAAGACCCGGCGGGGTTATTGAAACCAGCTTTTCGGCCAGTTCTATAGCTGGCACACTTGATAGCCCTAAAAAAGTTGAGTGGCACATTTTGCCCGCCTGTTTTTTAATGGCGCGGTTTATTCTTTTTTCGCCATGCCCGTGAACGTTACACCAGTAACTTGAAAACGCGTCCAGATATTCATGGCCATTTACATCGCGAACCGTAACCCCGTCTCCTGATTCCGCTATAACGATATCTTCCGTGAGCCAGTCTTTCATCTGTGTGAAAGGGTGCCACACATATTTTTTGTCTAGCTTTTCATAGTGAGCTTGTTGGCCCATAGGGGATAGCTCTTTTATCCGGCATAACAGACGCTCAATATTCAGGCCCGTTTTGACAGCGGCTATGATCGACTTTTCATTTTGCGAGTCTTCTGAAAAATGTGTAATGCCTAAAACGTCGGCGCTGGTTTTTTCTTTTATAAAATCGATGTCAAGCGGTGGAAAGTTTTCTTTTTTGTGTTGATTAAATATAGTGCCGAAAATTTCAAGCCCCAGCCCGTCAATAGCTTCCGCCGTAAGCTGAGTGTGGTTTATAGACCCAAGGTATGGATGGGCCACTATGATTACGGGCAGGTTTAATCGCCTTGCAAGGTCGCCCATCGAAAAATCATGAGTTAACGGGGCCAGAATTCCTCCGGCGCCTTCGACCAGAACGATGTCGTGCCGTGACGCAAGCTCGTTAAAGGCTGTTACTATTTTTGTTATGTCTATTGTTATTCCGGCTTCTTTTCCTGCGTGATAGGGTGAGAGTGGCGCTTTAAAAACGTAAGGGTTGATAAGCGCCATAGGGTCGTTTGAACGTGCCATTTTTTTTAGGAATGTCGCATCAGGGGCTATCAGTTTTTCACCCTCCTGCGTGGCGCCAGATTCAGCAGGTTTCATGACGCCGACATCAAAGCCTTGCTCTCGCAATATGGCAGATAAAGCCCCGGTTACAAACGTTTTGCCAACGCCAGTATCTGTTCCGGTGATGAAGATTCCTTTTGGCGTTTTTTTCATCGGGCTAAAGACGCATCAAGATAAATCACTTCATAGGTTACGCTCACGCCATCGTTTAATGCGTAGCGTGCGCGATATTCATCTGCAAATTTTTTCATGATCTGCCGCCTGCCTAACCCCATGCTAGATAGCCCTTCACTGTTTTGAACGCCTATACGCTTTAAAGATCGGATAAAACTCCATGCGTCATCATGTTTACGGATATAAACTTTTTTTTCGGACTTAACAGAAAAACCGGCGGATTGAGCCGCGCTTACAAGTTTTTCTTCACCAGGGAAATTATGAAACATGGAAGGCCCGGCCTCTTTACCAAAGCTATGGCAGGCGCTTGTCATGGCGCTTCTTAATTCATGAAAAGTTTTTTGCCCCAAACATGTGGCTAAAATACGCCCTTCAGGTTTTAAACTTCTCGCCGTTTCGGCAAAAACGGCATTAAGGTCTTGCGCCCATTGAAGCATAAGGTTTGTGGCTGTAAGGTCAACCGAATCATTTTTAAAAGGTAATAGCTCTGCGTCTGCCTGTGTAACGGAGAGGTTAGTGCCATTTACCGCCTTTTTCGTTTCGCAAAGCATGGCGAAAGAAATGTCGTATGCGGTAACGCTTTTAAATAATGCGGATTCTGCCAAAGACTTTGCAAGAGTGCCGGTTCCGCACCCCATCTCAACCGCGATGGCATTTTTAAGCCCTAACGCCGTTACTCTTTTTGAAAGTTTATGTGCGATGTCGTTCTGGAAATCTGCGTACCTGTCGTATTGCGACGCGCTTTGATCGAACGCCCTGCGTATCTTTAGTTTTATATCCGACGACAAGAAAACTACTCCTGTTTTAAAATGAAGCTTGCGATAGATTCCGCCACCTGCGCCGTTTGGGTAAGGTGTGGCGCATGTCCTGTATTTTCAAGGCAAAGCTCATCTACCCGTTCGAACAGTTTTTTCCACAATGCCTGGCCACCAACGGGGCATATTCTATCCATACGCCCGTAAATTAGCAATACGGGCTCGTTAAAGCGCTTTTTGCTTATTGTAAGGTCGGTTGAGGCAAGCTCTGAGAGGCTGGATAAAAGCGCCTCCTGGTTTGGCGGGAAGTTATTGGAATAAAACAGGTTTTCTATTTCGGTTCTTTGAGCCTGCGTAATTTGCTCGCCTGAGTCAAAAAAACTGTCTATAAAATTGCGCAGGCCGGAATCTGTGTCACGATCTATTTGCCGTTCCATCTTTTTCACACCAGCCGGATGCTGGCCTATCCCAAGGTTATGTGTGTGGGTAACAAACTTTGGCGTGGCGGAGAGCAGAGTTAACGATTTTGGCAATACTCCTGTTTTTTCAAGGCAATAGCCTGCCGATATGGTTCCGCCCATGGACCAGCCGAGCAGGTGGAAAGAGCTTGCGCCGCTTGTTTTTACAACTTCGGACAGCTCGTTCCTGTAACGCTCAAAGGTAAATGGGCCGCCACTGTTTTTTGCTTCTCCGTGGCCCGGCAAATCAAACGTTATAACGCGCAGTTTTTGCGCCAATAGTTCAACAAGCGGATCAAAGGCGCGTTTGGTTTGGCCCCACCCATGAACCATAATAAGCAGAGGTTTTTGTTCCATGTCGGTTTTTATACAACCTTGCGCTTCACAAAGCCATATAAATCAGAAGCGCGAGCAGGTGCAATAAATCCTTCAACTCACTCATTTCGAACAAATTGTTCTTTTCAGGCAAGTCAGGCAGGTTCGCTGTATTTCCTGTCAGAATTGGTTTACAATTAAGCTTTTTCACGGACATTACGATAAAACATTATGCGCGTAGATTTTTTTAGACACAACATAACGGCGGCCGACAGGAAAGCTCTTGAGCGGACTTTAAAGGGGCTTTTTATTTCAACGGGCGACGAGGTTGGCGAGTTTGAGAAAAAATTCGCGAATTATCTGGGCGTTCCTTACGCGGTTGGCGTTACGAGTGCCACGGCGGGGCTTCATCTTGCGTTAGAAGCTTTAGGAGTCGGCAAGGGGGACGAGGTTATCACCACCCCCATGACATTTATCGCCACGGCAAACTCCATTTTACACACGGGCGCACGCCCTGTGTTTGTAGACGTTGAACGTGACACGGGCAATATTGACGCAAACCTTATTGAAAAAGCGATAACGAAAAAAACAAAAGCCATCATGCCCGTTCATCTTTATGGTCAGCTTTGCGACATGAAGGCTATAAAGAAGATTGCCAGGGCGCATAAACTGAAAATAATTGAAGACGCGGCTCACTCTGTGGAGGCGCGGCGCGACGGCGTAGGCGTTGGGCAGTTAGGCGATGCGGCGGCTTTTTCTTTTTACGCCACAAAAAACATGACGTCTGGCGAGGGTGGGGCCATCTCGGTGCAATCGGCTAAAATAACAAAGTATCTGCGCCAATCGAGAATCCACGGAATGTCTAAAGACGCCGCAGAGAGGTTTGGCAAAAAGTTTTCTCATTACGACATGCATATTCTTGGTTGGAAATATAATATGTCGAACATTCAGGCATCCCTGCTTTTAAACCAGGTAGACAGGGTAGAAAAAAACCTTAAAATGCGCGAGCGTGTGTGGAAAATGTATCTAAAAGAACTTGCCGGGGTGGACGGTGTTTCTTTTCCTGTAATTCGCGAAGGGTCGCGCTCCGCTTTGCATCTTTTCACGGTTCAGGTGTCGCCTAAAAAGCGGGACAAGGTTTTGTGGAAGTTAGAAGCGGCAAAAATCGGCGTGGCGGTGAATTTCAGGCCGGTTCATACGATGGCCTATTATAAAAAGAATCTTGGGCTCAAACGGGGAATGTTCCCAAACGCCGAAGCCATTGGAGATAGCGTTATAACCCTTCCCTTTTACCCGACGTTAAAATTACCTGCCGTAAAATATGTCTGCGATAGCTTGAAAAAGGCCTTGAAATCTACTTAGCCTAGCTGGTTTCAAGCCTTCGGCCCGCCTGTTTTGACTATGAAGGCTGAAAAAAAGTAAAATGTGGGCTCAAAGTAAAAAATTAATTCTACGCTTATATTTCGGAGCTTTACGCTAATGGACGATATAGACAAAAAAATACTGAACATAATCCAGACAGGCTTCCCGGTTACCGAAGCTCCATACGAGGTAATTGGTGAAAAGGTCGGGTTAACTGAAGACGAGGCTTTTGAAAGGGTGAAGGCCCTTTACGATAACAAGATAATTCGCAGGATCGGTGCAAGTTTCGATTCTCGCGGCATAGGCTGGACAAGCACTCTTTGTGCCATGAAAGTGCCAAAGGAACATATAGAAGACGTGGCGAAGATCGTGAGTGCATATCCGGGCGTTACTCACAATTACGAGCGGAACCACAAATATAACCTCTGGTTCACGTTTATAGCTACTGATTTGGCGGCTGTTGAAAAGGGTTTAAAAGAGATTGGCGACAAAAGCGGGTTTGGGCCCGTTCGCAACATGCCTATGATTAAAAAGTTCAAAATCAAGGTCGATTTCAAGTTTAAGGAAAAAAAGGAAGGAGCGGCGCAATGATAGATCTTACCCGTGACGAAGTAAAAATATGTGCAAAGCTTCAAGGCTCCTTGCCAATGACAAAGCGGCCTTTTAAGGATATTGCAGAAGAACTTGGCTTAACGGAAAAAGAAGTGATCGCTAAAACAAAAGAGTTTGGCGAAAAGAAATATTATCGCAGGTTTGGTGCTACTCTGCGCCATCAGAAGGCAGGTTTTACCGCTAACGGCATGGGGATTTGGTGCGTCCCTAACGAGGCTGATCGCCAAAGGTTAGGCGAGGCGCTGGCCGCATATAGCGAGGTTAGCCATGCCTATGAGCGGCCTTCTTTCGAGGATTGGCCCTACCATCTTTTCACCATGATTCATGGCGAGTCTGATGACGAGGTGCGTCAGATTGCCAAAAGGATGTCTGACGAGGTTGGGGTTACCGATTATGACGTCCTTTTTTCCATCCGGGAATTCAAGAAAAGCAGTATGCAATATTTTGATTACTGGCCGCTTGACGACTAGAAGTTTTAGAGACGCCGCCTGAAAGCTGAGCCATAAGAGAGGAGTATCTTGCCGGAAATATTATTGCCTGCAAAAAAGCATGGCAAGTGTGGATACATAAATTTGGCCGGCAAGGTGGTGATAGCCACTGAGTTTGACGCTTCCCTGCCGTTTGCCGAGGGATTGGGCCCTATTAGCCTTACCGGGAAATGGGGTTACGTTAACGAGGATGGGTTTCCTGTTATAGATCTTGTTTTTGACTCCGCTCAAACGTTTTTTAACGGTCTTGCGCCTGTGATGGTCGGTGGTAAGTGGGGCTACATAAACACGGAAGGAAACGTGGTAATTAAACCTGTTTACGATGGCTACTCCATATTTTCAGACGGGTTGGCTGCTATCAAGGTGGATGGAAAACAGGGCTATATAAATAAGCGGGGGGAGATGGTTATTCCACCCGGTTTTCACAGGGCCGGGGCTTTTAGCAACGGGATGGCGCGGGTTGAGGAGGCAGGAGCGGTTAGCTATATAAACACAAGCGGAGAAACCATTATCGAAGGCTTCGATTATATTGGCAAATTTTCTGAGGGGTTGGCCCCGATGATGAAAGATGGCAAGTGGGGATATGTAAATATGGCCGGTAAAACTGTGATAGAACCCAAATTTGGGGCGGCGCTCTGTTTTTCTTACGGGTTGGCCCCGGTGAAAGACGAACGTAAATATGGTTTTATCAACACGATGGGAGCTTTCGTAATTACACCCGCCTACGATTTGGCTTTAGAATTTTCTGAAGGATTGGCGGCGGTGGGGGTGGCAGGCTCTACCGGATATATAAACATGGTTGGTAAAACTGTAATTGAGCCTAAGTTCAGGTTTGGGGCCGGTTTTTCTGGCGGGTTTGCGGCGGTCAGCTTGCGTGGCAAGTGGGGATATGTAACAAGCAGTGGCACGCTTATCGGCAAAATGATATTCGACGAGGCGGGCCAGTTCAAAAATGGTGTGGCCCGTGTGAAGATAAACAATAAATTAGGATATCTTGGTACTAACGGAAAATATATCTGGCAACCGTCGATGTAATAAAAAGGCTGTCTGGTGTTTTTGGGTTTCACCGTTTATAATCACCGTTTTTACACATAAGGTTTTTGAAGAAAAGGGTATGAAAATATGAGTATGTTAGTTGTTGGCACCATGGCGTATGATTCCGTCAAAACACCGTTTGGCGAAAGAGATTGGGCGCTTGGTGGGTCCGCAACCTATTTTTCTCTCTGTGCGAGCTATTTTACCGATGTAAAACTTGTGGCCGTGATAGGGGAAGATTTTAAAAACGAAGACCTTGAAATGATGAAGTCGCACGGTATCGACTTAAGCGGCGTGCAAACCATAAACGGCAAGTCTTTTCACTGGAAAGGTGAATATGGGTTTGACTTAAGCGAGGCGAAGACGCTGGATACACAGCTCAACGTGTTAGCCGAGTTTGACCCGTGCCTCCCTGATAGCCATAAGGATGTTGACTATGTGTTTTTAGCCAACATAGACCCTAAACTTCAACAAAAAGTTTTGGATCAGGTTAAGAACCCGAAGCTTGTAGCCTGCGACACCATGAATTTCTGGATAGACGGAAACCTTGAAGAATTAAAAAAGACGCTTGAACGTGTGGATATTCTCATAATAAACGAAGGCGAAGCGCGACAGCTTGCCAACACGCATAACCTTGTAAAGGCCGCTAATGAAATAAGGGCCATAGGCCCCAAAACGTTGATAGTGAAAAGAGGGGAGTATGGCGCCTTGCTTTTCCACGAAGGCTCAATTTTTTCCGCTCCCGCCTATCCGCTTGAGGAAGTGTTTGACCCTACCGGCGCGGGCGATACCTTTGCCGGAGGATTTATGGGACATATAGCGCGAATGAACGAAGACGACCTCTCGGAAACGCTCTTGCGGCAGGCAATTATTATGGGCTCTGTCATGGCGTCATTTACGGTAGAGAAATTTTCTATGGATAGATTACATGAGCTGAAAAGAGATGAAGTTGCCGAAAGGTTTAAGCAGTTTAAGAAAATGACTCACTTTGAAGAGCTGTCCGGTTCGCCTGTTTCATAGTGTAAGGTTTGTTATAACGTGAATACGGAAAACAAGAAGACCGCTCCGCCATTGGGCATTCTGGTTCTACTCTCTTTTGTTCTGCCCGGAGCGGGCCAGCTGGCTAATGACGACAAAGTAAAAGGGTATTTGTTTATTGCAATATCAATGGCCCTGCTGTTGATGTTTTTTGCAAAGCTTACGGATATTTTCCCGCAGGTTCATGAAGATTTGCTTGCAGGCGTTATTCCCACCATTACAGAAGAATTTATGGATAAGCTTGAATCTTTGGGGCAGATACTTCTTGCGGGGCTGTTTTTGTTTATCGTAGCTACTCTGGACGCTGTTATCGTTGGCAAACGCAGGTTATAAATATTGCGGATAATAGCAGGGCGGCTTAGGGGCTCAAACCTTTTTGGGCCGTCGAACGCAAAAATAAGGCCCACTTCAGACAAGGCTCGCGAAACACTTTTTAATATTATAGGGCCAAGGGTTTACGATTGTAGGTTTCTAGACCTTTTTGCCGGAACCGGTGCCGTGGGGCTTGAAGCGATATCTCGTGGTGCGAAGAGCGCAACATTTATCGATAGCAAAAACGTGGAGATTATCAGGAAAAATGCTGACAAGCTAAAACTTGTGGAGCCTGCTGATTACACAATAATAAAAAGTGACGCAGTTCAGGCGATGGAATCGCTCATAACCGTGAACAAAAAATTCGATATTGTGTTTGCCGATCCGCCGTGGGACGCAGGACTCGAAAAAAAGATAGTAGAGATGGCGCAAACACTGCTAAACAAGAACGGCGTTCTGATACTCGAAGCGTTTTATAAAACAATATTGCCCAAAACCGCCCCGCAACTCGCGCTTGTAAAAAGCCGCAAAAGTGGCGAGGCCGTTTTTTACTTCTATGAACAGGGCTAAAACCGACTATACGTCAATCTTCTTCCCTAATATCTTTTTAAGGAACGGATCGAGCAAGTCCATTGGAAGTGGAATAATAGTGTGCGTTGCGTTCTCATGCGATATCTCTCGGATTGTTTGCAGATATCGTAATGTTAATGCCGCAGGACGTTTTTCTATTATCTCGGCCGCTTCGGCCAGTTTTTGAGCCGCCTGGAATTCACCTTGAGAGTTTATTATTTTAGCTCGTCTCTCTCTCTCTGCTTCGGCCTGTTTTGCCATGGCTCTTTGCATTTCGCTAGGCAGGTCAACATGTTTGATTTCAACGTTGCTAACCTTAATGCCCCACGGGTCTGTTCTGCGGTCTAGTAGACTTTGCAACTCATCGTTAATTTTGTCTCGTTCAGATAACAGCTCGTCTAACTCCACCTGGCCCAAGACTGACCGCAAGCTTGTTTGAGATAACTGCCCCGTGGCGTAAAAGAAATCCTCTACCTGTATTACGGCCTTTTCAGGGTCTACCACCCGAAAGTAAACGACGGCATTAACCTTCACCGATACGTTGTCTTTAGTAATAATGTCTTGCGAGGGTACGTCGAGGGCCACTAACCGTAACGACATTTTGGTCATTTTATCGATTATCGGCCAAACTATTCTCAAGCCGGGGCCCTTTACGGTCCAAAAACGCCCTAGCCGGAAGATTACTCCTCTTTCATATTCCTTCAAAACCCTGAATGCGGAGGAAATGATTGCTATGACTATAAAAATAACGGTTACCATGGCGGGAAGAGACATGGGGTTCGCTCCTTTTTAAATAGGCTACAAATAACGCAACCTGCGCTTACCGGCATTATACGACCAAGGCGCATGGTAAGCTAGTATCTTGCGAATACTTCAGGTGGGTACTTCAGTCTTCTGCTATGCGGCGTACAAGTTGTGCAAGTTCCTTAGGTTTTATATCGGCAGATACAGACCAGATTTTATTAGTTTTAGCAGGCTCCTTTATTAGTAACGGCTCGGTATATTCAGTAAAAACTATTACAGGCGTTTTATGGCCCAGCTCATCGGTTTCTTTGCAAGCAAAGCTTTTATCGATCATTACGATGTCGAATTTGTCGGGCCACATATTAAGCATCGCAGAAGCGTCGTTGGAACCTGTTCTGGTTACTATTTGATAACCGAGTTTATCCAGCCCCTTTTTTACGGCTTGCATTTGCCCCTTATCCTCTTTGACGAGAAGAATAAGCTCGGTTCCTGTCAAGGCTTCGTTCGCCCCATCCAAGTTGCCGATTGCTCTTGGAAGATAAATTTCAAAAGTCGTCCCTGCCCCATGGGTGCTGTTTGCGGTGATAGCACCGCCGTGTGCGGAAACTATTCCTCGAACCGTGGTTAAACCCATTCCGCTGTTTGTTTCTTTTGTGGTAAAGAAGGGGTCGAATATCCGCTCCAGCGTGTGGCTATCCATGCCACTTCCCGTGTCGCTTATCGTGATTAGGGCGTAGAGCCCGGTTAAAAGACCGCTAAGCTGAGCCGCCTTATTATCGTCCACAACAACGGAGGTGAGTCGTATGGTAAAAGCCCCGGAAATCCCCTTCATTGCATGTTCGGCGTTTACACCCAATTCCATGATTACCTGCTTGATCTGTATTGGGTTGATGTGCGCCATGCCGGAGTTCTCGGCAAGCTCCTCTTGGATTATTATGTTTGGCGGCATTGATGCCTTGAGCTTGCGGATAGAGGTTTTAATGAGAGAGTGTAGCTGAACAAGCCTTGTTTCTCCCTTGATCTTGTGGCTGAACATGAGTAACTGCTCTGTCAGGTTTTTGGCCCGTTCGCTGGCTTTAAGGGAGATGCCAAGGTTGTCGCGGATATTGCTATTTGTTGGGGCCTCGTCAAGAGCCATTTGCATATGCCCTATGATGGCCGCAAGAAGATTATTAAAATTGTGGGCCACTCCTCCTATTACCGTTTCAATTGCTTCAATTTTTTGATTTTGCCGCGTTTGGCGATCTTTTAGCCTTATGTCTGTTACGTCCTTTTTGACGGCGACATAATTTGTAATTTCACCCTTGCTGTTAAAAACCGGAGCTATGCAGGCGTCTTCTTCATACAACTCGCCACTTTTTTTTCTGTTTATAAAATGCCCGCGCCACGGGGTGCCAGACTTTATGGTTGACCATAGGTCACCGTAAAATGACTTATTGTGTTTGTTGCTTTTAAGTATTTTAGGGTTTTGGCCCAAGGCTTCTTCTTTTTTGTATCCTGTCAGGGTTTCAAACGCCGGGTTTGCGTATTGTATTACGCCATGAGCGTTGGTTATAACCACCACTTCCGATGCCTGTTCAACAGCCATGGCAAGGCGCTTGAGTTCTTCTTCGGTTTTTATCCGCTTTGTTATGTCGCGGCTTGTTCCCCTGTAACCTTTAATTTCCCCCGTGTCGTCAAAAAAAGGGCATCCGCTTATTTCCATGGCCACGGTGCGGCCACTCTTGTGGCGGTGCATACAGGTGATAGTCTTAAACACTTTTTTGGTTTTCATCATTTCCAGCATGGCTTTTTTTGTTTGCTCTTTTTCTGCTGTAACAATGAAGTCATAGAAGTGTTTACCCCTCACTTCAGTGATTGAGTAACCTAACGTTTTTATCACTTGTGGGCTCGTAAAAGTGTATCTGCCATCGGTATCGATTTCCCAAACGATGTCTCCCGTTGTGAAAATAACATCGCGGAACCTTTGCTCAGATTTTTTAAGTTCCCACTCGGCCTGTCTTTTTGCCGTTATGTCTCTTGCCACTCCTTCAAGCCCGGTTATCTTGCCATCTTCACCTCGTGTCCAGTGGACGTTCGTGGAAATCCAGACTATGGAACCGTTTTTATGCCACATTGCCGCTTCGAAGCCCGCAACTACCCCATTGCCTTTTTCCAAGCGGACGAGTAAATCTTTTCGCATTTCGGGGTCTACATAAAACTCTATAATTTTGCGCCCTACAATTTCTTCCGGCAGATAGCCTGCAAGCCTGGTAACGGAAGGCGATATCCACTCTATTACGGCATTGGCATCAGCCCTGTAACATGTGTCTAGCATGCTGTCGAAGATAGTTTTCAGGTTGCCTTCAGATGTTTTGGCCTTCTCCTCAGCCTCCTGCCTGCTGGCTATTTCTGCCACAAAAGGGCGATACATAAAAAAATAGAGAGAGGGAAGAGTTACGGCGGTAAAGAGAATAGAGTCGATCAAGAGATGGTAGCCGGACCATACCTCTTTGTAGTCTTCCAGATAGTATAAAATGAAAAATTGGGCAAGGAGGGCGCCGGCGGCTATTAGCAAAGCCAAACAAAGGGGTGACCTGCAAATGTTTAAAATCTCTTTAGGCCTCGTCATTTTAATCGCCCTCCGCAATTGGTTGATAGCAGACAGCCGAGTAGGTATTTTAAAACGTTTGTTTTTTTATTTAGATTGTAGCCTTTAGACAAAGTGAAATGTGAAAAATGCTCACATATTAGGCAAAAATTAATAATTTTGAATTTCATATTTTGTGGTTGCCTTTCAGGCGGCGGCATTAGAGGCAGAGAGAACAAAAAAAATGAGTTATTGGTTGTTTAAGACAGAGCCTGACGTTTACAGTATTGATGATCTTAAAAAAGAAAAAATGAGAATAACCTCCTGGGAAGGAGTTCGGAACTATCAGGCCCGCAATTTTATGCGTGACGATATGAAAAGGGGTGATCTGGGTTTTTTCTATCACTCTAACTGCCCGCAACCCGGAATTGTAGGGGTCGTGAAAGTTGTAAAAAACGGGTATCCGGACCATACCTCGTGGGACAGCAAATCACGGTATTTTGACACTAAATCAACAAAGGAAAACCCACGCTGGTTTATGGTGGATGTAAAGTATTTGCGTGTTTTTAAAAAGCCGATATTGCTGGCTGAGCTTAAAGAAAATCCGAAGATAAAAGATTTTGCGCTTGTTAAAAAAGGTTCAAGGTTGTCGGTCATGCCTGTTCCTTCAAAGGCTTGGGAACTGATACTAAAAATGGAATGAAAACCGTGTTGGTGGTTTGCCACGTTCCCCTCCATTCCCACAAGTCCTGCCGGCTCCTCTCACGGCTTAGATATTAAGCAATTTTTGAACCATCGGAACAAATTCTTCTCTCGCCCTCTCCTTGCTGAGGTAGATCGGAAGAGC
>UOGC01000130.1_pt1 | contig 16836 bp, 11 predicted proteins | sample 1988541 | NCBI WGS metagenome assembly UOGC01 (sample SAMEA4712194, study PRJEB27164) | hydrothermal vent metagenome | biome: marine basaltic hydrothermal vent biome; feature: marine hydrothermal vent; material: mineral | place: Pacific Ocean | collected 2011-06-14/2011-07-23 | depth 1689 m
ATCGCCGATGCTATAAGGTGGGTGCTAGGTGAGCAGTCTGCCAAGATCATGCGTGGCTCCAAGATGGAAGATTTTATATTCAATGGCTCCGGCGGCAGGAAACCTACAAGTTTCGCCGAGGTTTCCATCACCATCTCAAACGAGGGCGGGGTAATTACTGCAAGCCCATATGCGGAATATGAAGACATAACCGTTACCCGCAAGCTTTTCAGAACCGGCGAATCGGAATATTGCATAAACAAAACTCCGTGCAGGCTAAAAGACGTAGTAGACATATTTTTAGACACGGGTGTTTCTTCCCGCTCTTTCTCTATCATCGAGCAGGCGCAGATATCAAAAATTATAGATTCAAAGCCTTATGAGCGCCGCTTTATAGTGGAAGAGGCGGCTGGCGTGATGAAATATAAAAGCCGCAGGAACGCCGCTATCAACAAGTTGGAGCTTGCACAACAAAACCTCTTACGGGTGCAGGATATCTTGGGCGAGCTTGAACGCCAGCGGAATTCATTAAAGCGTCAGGCTAAAAAAGCGGAAAAATATGGCGCGTTAAGAGCGGAAATTAAAAACCGCGGGCTTAACTACTACTCGATGGAATATCAGGATTACATGGCTGAGCTTAACAAGGCTGAAGCCGAGCTTGTTTTGTTCCGCGAAAAAGAAGCGAACCTTACGGCTGAATATTCCACAAAGAGAAACGAGGCGGAAAGTTTATCTGCACAGATTATTGAGCTGGAGCGTAAGCTTGGCACTCTTAAGGAAGAGAGGCACGGCGTATCGTCTACCATGGAGCGGAACGACCAGGGACGCAGTATCATGGCACGCCAGCTAGAAGAAATGGAGAGGGCGAACGAAAGTTCCATACAGGACATCGCCGAGCTTGAGGGTGACATTGAAAAAACCTCAACCGTTCTTGTGGAAAGGGCGTCGGAGCGGGAGTCTTTAAACGCAGAAATAATAAAAGCTACAGAAAGCCTGGCTGAGATTCATCGCTCTTTTGACGGGTTGAAGGCAGAGCTTGTGTCTCGCGAGAGGGCATTTGAAGACGGCACGAGAGAATCGATGAAGGTGATGGAGCAGATGGGAGCCATGCAGAATACCCAGGCCTCCTTAAAAACGCGCATTGAGATGTCTGACGCAAAAGTTTCGAGCCTTGCCGAGCGGGAGGCCGAAACGGACGAGGCTATGCGAACGCATGAACAGACACTCAAAAACCTCAAAAGTTCGCTTGAAGAGCTTGAAAAAGTAACTGATAAGGAAAAATTGCAAAACGGCGAGATCGGCGCAGGGCTTGAGCAAATTGTAGCCGAGATAAAAACCGTTGCCGAAAGCCTGCGCGGAGTTGAAGACTCCATCGCCAGAAAATCGTCGAGGCTCGAATCTTTACAGGAACTTGACAAAAACCTTGAAGGGTTCGGCGAAGGCGCTAAAAACGTGATGAAAAGGCGAGAAGAGGGAGACGAGGCGTTTACGTCCGTTCGTGGTCTGCTGGCCGACCAGCTTCGTGTTCCTGAAGAGCTGGAGTTTGCCGTTGCCGCCCTTTTAGGCGGGCTCATAGAAACCGTGATAACGGAGAGTGCGACCTCAACCATTAAAGCTATTGAGCTTTTGAAAAACGAAAAACTTGGCCGGTGCGGCTTTGTTTCGCCGGATGTCGCTCCTCAAAGAGTATCTGCCGAGGATATGGGCGATATCCCATCGCTTGTTGGTCGTGTTTCTGACCTGGTAGATTTCGTAGGCGAGGTTCCGGCGGGTGTTAAAGCTCTTTTAGATAACGCTTTTATCGCAACTGACCTTGATGGCGCCCTTGAAATATGGGGAACGAAACCTGGTGCCATCACCGTTGTTACCAAAGATGGCGACCTTATAGACCCGGCGGGTGTGATAACCGGCGGAGCCGCTATTGCCAGCGCAGGTTCCGGCATCGTATCGCGCAAAAGGCTGATAGACGAGCTGTTGCCTGAGGTCGATGCTCTTGAGGCCGAAAAAGTAAAAACGCTGGATGCAAAAAAGAGGCTGGAAGAATCTGCCAATGTGGCGCGAGAGCGGCTTAACGCCTCTAACGATGCGATGAAAAAATTCGAGTTTCAGGCGTTTGAGTTCCGAAAGGAAGTTCAAAAAGAAGAGGCAGACTTTGCCAGAGGGAGCAGGGTAAAGGAATCCTTAAACGCCGAGCAGAAACGGGTGGTGGATGAAAAAAGCAGAATAGCGCAAGAGGAAACCACCATAGCCGAAGAACTTTTGCGGTTATCCTCCCGTAAGGGTGAGCTTGATTCTGCCAACGTAGCTTTGCGGGCCGAGGTAGAAAAACGAAAGGCCGATCTCGACGAAGTTACCTCTGCCACTCGTGAGCAAGAGATTTCTTTAACGAGCCTGCGTGGGAAAATGGACAACCTGGGGCTTGATATCGCACGGCTGGAAAGCGGCAAGATAGACCTTGAAGGGCGCGTTAAAAGGCTTAAAAACTCTGTTGAGGGCTTTTCCTTAAAACGTGACGAAACCGTGGCCTCTATGGAATCGATGCTTGCGAGCAACGTTGAGCTGGCCCAAAAGAAAGATTCCATGACGGCGCAAATTAACGAGTTATCCTCTTCTGTCGAGGAGAAAATAGAAATCAGGCGGGGGCTCGAAAGCTCTGTTAAAAAACTCGAAACAGAAGTTAATGAAGTTAGAGCTCTTGTATCTAATCTGGCTCTTAAAGGTTCCGAGCTTAAGATGCGCGTGGAAAACGTTATTGAAAAAGCGGATCATGAGTTCAATATACCGGAAGACGACCTTCAAACGACAGACGTTAACGACGTTGATCGTGACGAGGTAACGTCGAGACTTGCATATCTGCGTGGAGAGCTTGGCAGGATAGGCGACGTTAACATGAGTGCGCTCGACGAGTTTGAGGAGGTTAATGAGCGTTACGAGTTTTTGAGCGCACAACATGCCGATCTCGTTTCGTCTATTACAACGCTTCGCAAAACGATAGACAATATCAACGCTACAACCGGCAGGATGTTTAACGAAGCCTTTAAAACGATATCTGAAAACTTTGAGATCGCGTTCAAACGTCTTTTTGGAGGCGGAAGGGCGGAAATGCGGCTCATCGAAGTTGAAGGCAAGTCAGACCTTGGTATCGAAATTTTCGCGCAACCTCCCGGCAAGAAGATACAAAGCATGATGTTGCTGTCGGCAGGTGAGAAGGCGATGACCGCCATTTCGCTTCTTTTTGCGGTATTCCTTGTAAAACCGAGCCCCTTTTGTCTGTTAGACGAGGTAGACGCGCCACTGGATGAAGCGAATATCTTCAGGTTCCGCGATATGCTGATGGAAATGAAAGAGAGAACCCAGTTTATAATTATCACGCATAGCCAAAAAACCATGAGTTTTGCCGAGCGGCTTTACGGTGTTACACAAGAAGAAAAGGGTGTGTCTAAAATTCTTGCCGTGAACCTTGTAGACAAGGAGCGGGATGTGGCGCTGGCCGTTGCCTGATTTTTTCCTTACTTTACAGTTGAGCGCTATGTGTGTTGGCGTGTATGATTGCGCATGGACCCAATAGTTGTGGCCCTTCCTAAGGGCAGGAATTTAAAACCATCGGTGGCGTTGTTCAAGGAAGTCGGGCTCGATTTTTCCGAGGCGTTAGAAGACAACAGAAAACTTGTGTTTGAAGCGCCGGGTGACGTTTTTGCCAAAGCTCTTGTTATTCGCGATACCGATATCCCCACATATGTTGAAAACGGCGCGGCGGATATGGGTGTGTCTGGTGCCGACGTTCTTGCGGAACAGGGAAAAGACCTTTATGAACCTGTCGATCTTAAATTCGGATATTGCCGTATGGTGGTGGCGGAACCTGCAAACCTTTCATCTTCCGATAACCCGGACGACTGGACGCATATAAGGATAGGCACAAAATTCCCTAACATCGCCGAGGCATATTTTGCGGGCAAGGGTGTGCAGATCGAGATAATAAAACTTTACGGCTCCATTGAACTTGCCCCCATGGTTGGGCTTTCAGAACGTGTGGTGGACCTTGTGTCTACTGGTGAAACCTTGCGCCAGAACGGCCTCGTTGAGGTTGACACCATAATGGAAATTACAGCTCACCTCGTGATAAACCGCGCTTCTTTAAAAACGAAACATGAAAGATTAAGCGGTCTTATTAATAACCTCTCGTCTGCCGTCACCACTCTGGGTTTCTAAACATCTTCAGGTAAAATTGCCTGTTGTGCAGGTTTTATATACGCTCGCCCCGTTTACCTCCGTCTGGTAAAAAAAGCTTCAAGTAAAATTTCTTCCGTGTCGATAGGTAGTTAAATTTCATGGAGGAGTAGATGGCGGGTACATAAAAAAACAAAAAAATAAGCCTGGTTTTTTGGTGCGTATTTATTTTTATCACTTTGGCAAGGAAGCCGAAGTAGTGCATTCAAGGAGGATTTTGTAATGGCATTACGTGTTTACAATAATATCTTTTCCGTTAACGCTCAGCGTAATCTGGGTGTTAACAACTCAAGCCTGGGAATTTCACTGGAACGCTTGTCGTCCGGTCTCAGGATCAACCGTGGCGCAGACGATGCCGCGGGTCTTGCCATCTCCGAAGCGTTAAGAGCGGACATAAGGTCGCTCAACCAGGCGCTAAGGAACGCTAACGATGGCATCAGCATGATTAATACTGCTGAGGGCGCCCTCTCCGAGCAGGCCTCTATTCTTGTGAGAATGAGGGAACTTGCCGCCCAGGCCGCCACGGGTACGGTTGGTTCGCTTGAGCGGCAGACGATTAACCGTGAGTTTACGGCGTTACGCTCTGAAATTGACAGGATCTCCAGCGTAGCGGAGTTTAACGGCCAGAAGCTGGTTAACGGCGCTCTTGCGAATGACGCCGCTACCCTTACAAGGATCGGGAGCCAATCGGTTGTTGTGCAGATCGGTATGCAGAGCACAATAAATGACAGGATAAGCCTGAATGTTGCTGTTAACCTGACGGCTATCGATTCCACCGGGCTTAACATCACTAATATCTCGGTAGATTTTGTCGGCTCGGCCCTTAACGCTTTAAGTCGGCTCGATTCGGCTCTTTCCACGGTTACGGAAGGGCGTGGTAAGTTGGGTGCGGTGCAGAACCGCCTGATCCACACGATTAACAACCTGTCTGTTAGTGCCGAGAACCTGCAGGCCGCCGAGTCGCAGATTCGCGATGCTGACTACTCACTGGAAATATCGCAGTTTACGAGGAACCAGATATTGGTACAGGCCGCCACGGCCATTCTGGCGCAGGCTAACCTTGTGCCGCAAACAGTTTTACAGCTCTTGGGCTAATTAGCGTAAAGAGTTCATAGTTTCTTTCGGCCCGGACGTTTAATAAAGTCCGGGCCGGAAGTTTTGGTTGGCGTAATTTTGTTGTTAAATGCGACAAAAATACTTCTACCTTTAAAAACAATTACTTGCAATTGTCTCTCCTCACATAAAACCCTAAAGAGATTTTTGTTCTCCTCCGATAAGTAATCAATGGGTGAGATGAAAATATTTTATTTCAGGGATAACTAAAAAATGGCATTTTCTGTTGACGGCCTGGTTTCAGGGTTGGACACGACTTCTATAGTCAAACAGCTAATAGACATTCAACGCCGCCCCATAACCCTGATGGAAAACAAGCAGGCGAACCTGATCGACCAGAAAGCGGCGTGGCAGGAGGTTAGCACCCGTCTTCTGGCGCTTGAATCTTCGTCCAACAAGTTTAACGCCCCGTCTACGTTCGCTTCCCGTTCATCCAAGTTTTTAAATAACAATTCAAACGGCGGTTCTGTTTTGTCTGTTAGCGCAGGAGGTAGTGTGGCTAGCGGCTCTTACGACATGGTTGTTACACAGCTTGCCAAGTCGCAAAAATCGTCTAGCAACAATTTTGCGAGCCTTACCGCCGCCGCCAATGTTTCCGGCACGTTAACGATAACGCCCAACGGAGAGAGCGCCGTAAATATATCGATAACCTCAAGCGATTCTCTTACAGACATAAGGGACTCTATAAACAACTCGGCGGTAGGAGACTCTGCCGTAGCCACAATAATAAACACAGGCAGTCAATATAAACTTGTGGTAACCAGCATAGACACCGGCACCGCCAACAGTTTTACGATAAGTGACGTTACGGGTGGTTCGCAAAACCTTACTTTTACCGAAAGTCAGGCCGCTCTGGATGCCAATTTCACTATTGACAATATAAGCGTCACCAAAAGCTCCAATACTGTGAGCGACGTTATAGACGGTGCCACGATAGAACTTGAGACAATAGGCTCAGGTACCATCAGTTTTGCCGTAGATACGTCTGCCATACTTGCAAAAGTTCAGGACTTTGCCGATAAATACAATGCGCTGATGGACTATGTAAGAGAGCAATTTACTTATGAGCAGGATCAAAACAAAAAAGGTGCCCTGTTTGGCAACGTGTCGCTTGAGACGATACAGGCTCAACTGCAATCGATAGTTTCAGGCGTTGTGCCGGGCTTGAATGCTGGCAATTCCGGCGAATTTGCATTTCTTGCGCAGGTAGGCATAAAAACCGACAACCTGAACCAACTCGTTATAGATGAGGCTGATTTTAAAGACGCTTTAAGAGATAACTTCTCGAAGGTTCAGGATCTTTTCGTTCCTTCCGGAAGCGGAACGTATACTTTTCTCGCCGCCGATGGTTTTGCGGTTGGCGGAACATATGAAACTCAGGTTATAGATTCGGGTGGCGGAGTGGCGGCGCTTCAAATGAGGCGCTCCGGAACCACGAACTGGATAACGCTTACGCAGAACGGGAATTTTGCATCCGGGCCGAACGATACCGATCTTGAAGGGGTTCTGCTACGAACAGGAACCTTAACCGTAGGCGACCCTGCCGGAAGCATGAAGGTGACGGTTGGTATAGCTGAGAGAGTTTCAGCTTTCACCGCAAAATATACAGAGCATTCAACCGAAGGCCTGGTTTTCAATCAAAACAGGACTATTGAACAGCGCGACAAGGAATTACAAATACAGATAGACGATTTGGAAGAACGTCTTGCCAAGCGCGAAGATGATTTAAAAGCCAGGTTCGTGAATCTTGAAACGCTTCTGGCCAACCTTTCGTCTGAACAGAGTTATCTTGATTCACAGCTAAGCACCCTCTCAAAAGGGTGGAAGTGATAAAAACATCAGGCTTTAATTTATAACAGCGGAAAAAGGAGATGATCTTATGTACGGTAAAACAGCCCCCAAGGCTTACCACGCCAATCAGGTCTCAACAGTAAGCAAACAGAAGCTTATTATCCTTATGTATGACGGTGCCATAAGGTTTATAACCCAGGCGAAGGAGATGACCAAACGGGGAGATATCGCGGGCCGTGGCCACTATATTGGCAAGGCCCAGAAAATAGTGGATGAGTTAAACGGCGCACTCGACAGCAAAAGAGGCGGTGAAGTTGCCAGCAGTCTTTCGCAGGTTTACATTGAAATCAGAAAGCTTCTTACAGACGCCAATATATCTGGCAAGATTGCAAGCATGGATAGCGCTCTTGAAATGCTAACAGACATTCGTAGCGCGTGGGAGCAGGTTATAAGCGCGTCCGGCGGGGCAGAAGAGAGGGCCGCGCCTGATGTTAGGAAGGACAATGGTAATAGATTGACGATAAGTTGCTAGCCTTTTATTTCCGCTGATTATATATGGGGCGGGCCTTTAAAAGGGCCCGTCTTTTTTGTTGTCCAACCTTGCGTTATACTTGCCGGATGGAGGAGCCGTTTAAACTTGTTTCAGATTTTTCGCCCAAGGGCGATCAGCCAGGTGCCATAAGCCGGCTGGTTGACGGGGCGAATTCGGGGCTTGCCCGCCAAACGCTTCTTGGCGTAACAGGCTCCGGCAAAACTTTTACTATCGCAAGCGTAATAGAAGAAACGCAAAGGCCGGCCCTTGTTATAGCTCACAACAAAACGTTGGCGGCACAGCTTTATTCTGAGTTCTCCGCGTTTTTTCCTGAAAACTCTGTCGAGTATTTTGTCTCCTATTACGACTACTACCAGCCGGAGGCTTATCTGCCGACGACAGGGACGTATATAGAGAAAGACGCGTCTATAAATGACGAGATAGACAAAATGCGCCACTCTGCCACCATGTCTCTTTTAGAAAGGCGCGACGTTATCATTGTGGCTTCCGTTTCATGTATCTATGGCTTGGGTTCGCCTGAGATGTATCAGGGGATGAAAGTGCACCTTGAAGTCGGGGGGCTGATAGAACGGGACGAACTGCTAAAATCTTTAGTGGATATCCGGTATGAGCGGAACAATATAGACTTTCGGCGCGGGACGTTCAGAGTTATGGGCGATGTGGTAGAAATTTACCCGATCTACGCTGAAAACAACGTCATCCGGCTAGAGTTTTTTGGAGACGAAGTAGACTCATTAAGCCGTGTAGACCCTTTAACCGGCAGACTGATTGAAAAACTTGACGCGGTTAACGTATATCCCGGTTCGCATTATGTCACCAATGCCGATGTGCGGGAGAGAGCTTTAGGGGTGATACGCGAGGAAGCGTTGGCGCAGGCCGGCATGTTTAGGAAAAATGAAAAATATGTGGAGGCGCAAAGGATAGAGGAGAAAACATTAGCCGATCTTGAGATGATAAAAGCCATTGGATATTGCAACGGTATCGAAAACTATTCGCGTTACCTCTCAGGACGGGAACCAGGTTCCGCCCCGCCCACGCTTATGGATTATCTGGCAGACGACACACTGCTGATTATCGACGAGAGCCACCAGACCGTTCCGCAGATTGGGGCCATGTTCAAGGGGGACAGGTCGCGTAAAAAAACGTTGATAGAACATGGGTTTCGTTTGCCTTCCGCTCTGGATAATCGCCCTCTCTCTTTTGATGAGTTTGAAAACCTTATGCCGCAAACCATTTTTGTTTCCGCTACGCCTGCAGAGTATGAAATAAAAGAATCTGGCGGAATTGTGGTAGAGCAGGTTATCCGGCCCACGGGGCTTATAGACCCTGAAATAGATATCCGCCCGGTTAGTTCGCAGGTGGACGATCTATTGGAGGAAATACGGAACAGGGCCGAGAAAAATGAACGTGTGCTTGTTACATGTATGACCAAAAAACAGGCAGAAGACCTGACCGATTATTATCAGGGGTTGTCTTTGCGTGTGCGCTATCTTCATTCAGACATCGCGGTTTTAGAGCGGATGGTAATAATACAGGATCTTCGGATGGGTGAATTTGACGCCTTGGTAGGAATAAATCTTTTGCGCGAGGGGCTTGATATCCCGGAAGTTAGCCTTGTTGCGGTGCTAAATGCGGATATGGAAGGTTTTTTACGTTCCGGAACTTCCCTTATCCAAACTGCTGGGCGTGCGGCTCGAAATGTTGAGGGAAAAGTTATTTTTTATGCCGACCGGGTGACAGGGTCCATGAAGCGGGCCATGGATGAAACGGCAAGGCGTCGAAAAATACAGCGCGAGTATAACAAGAAACATGACATCACCCCGGCAAGTGTGAAAAAGAAAATAAGAGAAGCTTTGGGAACCGTGTATGAAAGTGATTACGTTACCGTTCCCAAGGCAGACGAGGAGTTTTTTGGCTTTTTACCTATCGAAACGATTGAGAAAAAGATTGCCGAACTTGAAAAACTTATGAAAAAAGCGGCAAAGGAACTCGATTTTGAAACGGCGGCCAAATATCGAGACAAAATAAAAGGCTTAAAAAAGATGGAAATGATATGATTTATCGGTTGTGTCCGGTTAATATAATACGGTCAGAAAATGTAGGCGTAGATTGCGATTATATAGTTCCAGGGGCTCTATCAGCTGGGTTTTTAAATAATACTCCGGTCTAATTTAAATGTTTGAAAAAACAAAAATAAAAAGAATTCTCTCCATTTTTCCGCAAAGCGAGGGGGCGGACAGAAAAATAATGCTGGAGAAACTCGCCTCCTTTGGCGAGCGCCCGATGACGATGGTCCTGGAGGAATTAAGATATAACCGGATGCTTTATTCCGATGCTTCCGACATTTTTTGTGCAATATACAAAAACGAATATCTGCCAGTTTTCATAAAAGGGTTGGGCGACAGCAAGGAAAATATCCGTGCGCTCTGTAAAAACACTATTGTTACCATAGGCAAAAGCCGTGCGATACCCGCCCTTGTGGAAAATATAACAAGCGGGGATAACATGATCCGCAAAATAGTAGGCGACATTCTCATAGAACTGGGAGACAACTCAATAGTCGGTCAGGTTATTCCGCTTCTTCGGCACGAGGGAAAAGACGTAAAAAAAACAGCAATGGATATCCTCTCGTCGCTTAAGGCTGAAAGCGCTGTGAACGCCATTTTGCCTTTGCTCGACGATCAAGACTCATGGCTCAGGCGAAAGGCTATGGAGGCTTTGTGCAGGCTGGAGAACAAGCAGGTTATGCCAAGGCTTTTGGAGCAGGCGACAAAAGATCGTGACTCTGCGGCTACCAATATCGTTCTTGAAACCATGGGCAAAATAGGCGGCCCGGAGAATGCTTCCGCTCTCCTTGTTTTTCTTAAAAGCCAGGATCTCGTTATTCGTCAGAAAGCTACCGATGCGCTGGCTCGTGTGGCTGATTCCTCTATCGTGCCGGCCATTATGGAGCTTCTGCGTAATACAGATGTTAATGTACGGCGTGCCGCTGTTTCTGTGCTTGACGGTATAAAGGACCCAAGAACGGCGAGCGCTCTTGTGAAAGGCTTAAAAGATGGTGACTGGTGGGTGAGGGAACTTGCCACAGACGCATTGAGCGAGCTTGGCGGAGGGCATGTAAGCCAAATGATTATGGAACTCTTGAACGACGACGACGAAGATATTCGCCGCTGTGCCGTCGAGTTTTTTTGCAGGGTTAAAGACCCTAATGCGTTTGATCCACTTCTCGCCCTGCTTGCCGATGAAGACTGGTGGGTTCGCGAGAAGGCTATAACCGCACTAGGGTTGGTTGGTGACCCACGGGCGATAACACACATAACAAAACTTGTTAACGATGGAGAGGTCAAGTGGGCCATTCCGGGTGCCTTGGGTGCCATAGGGACAGACGCCGTATTAAAGCCGCTTGCAAGCTTTTTAAAAGACCCACAGAAGCAGGTGAGGCTCGCGGCCCTTACCGCCCTTGCAGGGCTTGACGTTGAAGGGCTGGTGGACGCGATAAAACCTGCCGCCCTGGATGACGACCCGCAAATGCGAGAGGTTGCCTTAAAGGCGCTTCGAGACAAAACAGGACGTGTGTGGGGCTCCGATGAAATTGCGGCGGATATAAAAAAGGAGCGAGGCAAAAAGGCGATTGCGGAGGCTGGCGATTTGCTCACAGAAGCCATTGTGGTTGTTGACCTTTGCAAATCCACAGACACGGCAAGCGCGTATGGCGACCATGCCGTGTTTAACATGGTTGGCGATTTGGGAAAAATTATAGATTCGATAACTGACGATATAGGGAAAAACTATAAAAAAAGTACAGGTGACGGATTTCTTGTGACGATGGACAACGTTGCCTCCGCCGCTTCTCTTGCCGTTCAGACGATGAAAAGGATTGTAGAGCGAAACGCCAAGGTTGAAGAAAATAAAAAACTCAACATACGGTTTGCCATAAACATGGGTGAAACGAGGGTTGATCCTACGGGCGACAGGCTTGGTAACGCCGTAAATATGGCTTTCAGGGTCGAGGGCGTCAGGGAAGCTGATATGATAACCGCACCGGACGGGGTTAAACCTGGTGATATACCATCACAAAACAGGGTGCTTATCACTGAGGTTGTTTACAATGCGCTTAAGAACGATAGCTCTTACAACATAAGGTTTTTAGGGTTTTTCGAACTTAAGGGCCTCACCGGCCTGCACCGTGTTTACGAGCTTTTGCTCTCCAACGACCTGTTATCCACTGAACTTATGAAAAGCTTAGGGCCCGACTAACAAAAAAACCTCCGCCTCTCCTATTTATAAACAGGAAAAACGGAGGTTTTTTCTTTTTTAATCTGACAACAATTAAGCTTTCATCACGTTTTTTGCGTGAAGACCTTTCGGGCCTGTAACAAGCTCAAACTGCACATCCTGCCCGTCTTCAAGGGATTTGTATCCGTCTCCCTGAATAGCGGTGTAATGGACAAACACGTCGTCTTCTTTCCCTTCCTCGCGAATAAACCCGAACCCCTTTGCGTTGTTAAACCATTTGACTTGACCTACTGGCATTGTAACGTCCCCCCAACATCAGTGAAAAAAAATACGTTGTACAGCATTGTAAAACGTTTTGTAGCTTGGGCAAGTGGCAGGTGTGGTGTCTATGGCGCGCAAGCCATGTGACGGTTTTGGAAATACCGCTTAGTCTCTCCTCTAAGGCTGGCATGTGTCTCCTCTTGTCCTCGCTACACTAAGGTAAAATAATTCTTCCAGAGGTGTTTACTTTGATAATCATATTTTGCTAAATTGTCAATAGAAATATTGTGTCCGTTATGTTTCTCATCTGCTTTTTTGGGGGTAATTATGGATGTTCGCGGGAAGACGAAACTTGGAGACTTCCTGATAAAAAACGGTGTGATAACCTCACGAGAGCGTGACAAAGCCTTGTTGGAGCAGGGTAGAACCGGTGCGCGGCTCGGTTCGGTTCTTGCTTCTCTTGGATATGTAACGGACGACACCGTCGTAGATACCCTCTCGTGCCAACTCGGAATAGCCGTGGCAGATTTTTCTTCCGCATCTCCTGCCACTGAGCTTCTTCATCTTGCGCCAGAGCCTTTTGCACGCAAACATTCCTTGTGTCCTATTGGGGTAGACGATGTGAGCGGGGCGGTTATTGTGGCTATGGCCGATCCTTTGGATCTTTTCGTTATGGATGAATTATCGGCCCGTTTCCCTTCTGCAATTTTGCCTCGAATTTCAACGGAGAAAAGAATACGAAACGCCATCGACCATTATTACGGAATTTTGGTTTCCGATGAGGCTTTGAGTAAGGACGATAAAAATTCCACCTCCGTTTCCATCGCACAGAAGGCCGATAAATCTTCTGCGCCTGTCGCAAGGCTGGTTGAGTCGATAATCACCAGTGGTGTAGAGGAGAGGGCTTCTGACATACATATAGAGCCGACGTCAGGCGGGCTTTTGATGCGTTATCGGGTTGACGGAGTGATGGTTTTGGCGCAGGCTCCGCAAGGGCGTCATGCGCAGGCGGTTATATCGCGGATAAAAATTATGGCGAAACTTGATATCGCAGAATCCCGCGTGCCTCAGGATGGCGGGTTCGAGCTGTCTGTTTCCGGGCGCAGGATGGAATTTAGGGTTTCAACTTTCCCCACCATATATGGGGAGAGCGTGGTTATACGGATATTAAGCGGGGGTGATGTTCGGCTCGGCATGGGTGAACTTGGGCTTTTGGGAACTACATTGCGTGACTTTAAAAAAGCGATTTGCGGCAGGGCAGGTATTTTGATTGTTACGGGCCCCACAGGTTCCGGCAAAACAACAACTCTCTATTCGGCTTTGTCCGAGATAAGCGCAAGAGAAAAGGTTATCGTCACAATAGAGGACCCTGTAGAGTACAGGCTTGAATATGTAAGGCAAACGCAAGTGAACCCTAAAGGGGGCATTACTTTCTCAAGGGGTTTACGATCCATCCTGAGGCAGGACCCCGACATTATTATGGTAGGTGAGGTGAGAGACCCTGAAACCGCCGCTATAGCCACACAGGCGGCCATGACGGGGCATCTTGTTCTAACCACCCTGCATACCGATAATGCCGCATCCGCCGTTACGAGGATGTTAGACTTGGGCGTGGAACCATACAAAATAGCATCGACATTCGTTGGAGCCTTGGCTCAGCGTCTTGTGCGCCGTGTTTGTGAAAAATGCCATGGCGGTAACGGCATTACCGAATGTCGCCACTGTAGGCACAGCGGATATCATGGAAGGGTCGGGATTTTTGAATTCCTTTCGCCGGACGATGGAATGCGGGAGTTGATAATGAGCCGCTCCCCGTCTTCGGTGCTGATGCGCCATGCGCGTGACAAAATGGGAATGTCAACAATGCGGGAGGATGGTACGGAGAAAGCCAAACGTGGCATTACTACCACAAACGAGATAAACCGAATTACTCCTGAGGATTAAAAAGCATGCCTGAATTTAAATATCGAGCTTGTGATATTAACGGGGTTAAAGGTTCTGGCGTTATCTATGGCGAATCGGTGGAGAACGTTGCAAGAACTTTAGCTTCAAGAGGGCTTTACCCTTTCAGGATAAATAAAAGCCTGTTTGGAGGATTGCGAGAAAAGCTTGCCAGGCTCCCTGTTTTTTTACCCGCTGTTTCTACAGACGAGAGAATATCGTTTACTTTGAGGTTTGCCACGCTTCTTAAAGCCGGCGTTCCGTTGATCCAGTGCCTTGATCTTGTGGCGGAGCAGGCCGTGTGCAGGTTTTTAAAAGAAACGATGGGAAAAGTAAAAAGGCGTGTGGAAGATGGAACTTCGTTAAGTGAGGCGATGAGTGAGCATCCTTCCGTCTTTCCGCCGGTTTATACCGCTATGGTTGCGGCTGGCGAATATTCCGGATTGCTCGACAAAATTTTATTCCGCCTGGTTTCGATGCTGGAGCGTGAACGCGATGCTATTGAAAAAGCCCATGACGTTACGCGCTACCCTAAAATAGTAATGATCGCCTCAGGCTTGGCCATTACGCTTCTCACATGGTTCGTCGTTCCAAGGTATGCCGATATTTTTGAGCGGATAAACATTCCGCTTCCCGCCCCTACGGTGGCCTTGATATGGTTCTCGAATTTTGTCTCAACTTTTTGGCCTCTTTTGATTGCCATTGCCGTTTTTGCTTTTACGTTTTTCAGGTTGTGGGCCGGAACTAGCACCGGAAAACTTGTGATTGACCGGCTTTTGTTAAAGACGCCTTTAGTGGGTGACGTTATCTTAAGCCTTGTCGTGTCACGCTGGGCAGACGCTCTTTCAGCTTTGGTGGGTGCTGGTGTTCCCATTATTCGCTCGCTTGAACTGTCTGCCAAAGTTTGTGGCAATGAAGGGTTTTCTGCACGGGTTAAACTTGTAGCTCATAATGTTGCCGAAGGAGCCGGGCTTGCAGGGCCGGTAGAACACCTCTCTTTAGCTCCATCACCTGCTCCGCAAATGATTTCCGCAGGCGAGGTGGCAGGCTCGCTTGACGAAGCGCTTGCTCATGTGAGCGAATACTTCGAAAAAATAGCGGACAGAAAAATAAAAAGAATTGCGGCCTACACGGAGCCTCTGCTTATCGTGGGCTTAAGTGTGCTGGTTCTTTTTCTGGCACTTGCCATTTTCCTTCCGATGTGGGACATGGCGCGTCTTGCAAAAGGTGCTTGACGCATAGAACTATGAGGTGTTTTTGCCCCGTGAAATAACGAAGCCTATAAGCTTGTTCAAAGCCTCCTCGTCTACCACCAGATATTTAACCATGATTTTGCTTATCTTTTTGCCCCTGAATTCTTCTTCATCCCGCCGCACAACCTCGGCCGTTACCATCATCGGGTCGTGACTGAATGGAAATAACATTTCAAGGAAAACAAGTGTGTTTATTGGGAGCGGTTTTGTGGCCCGGAACGCCGCGCCGTTACCAGAGAAATCTACCCCAAGCCCCTTGAAATAAGGTGATACGTTATATTTAGCCGTTTCAACTTTTTTTGCAAACCGGTAGCGAATGGGGGCCGGATGTTCGTAGCGGAAAAACTGCCGCCTTTGCCTTACTTCTTTATTCTCTTCCACCATGATATTGCCCTTGGTTAATCAGAATTCTTCGCGAAGAATTATAAGTTCCACTCTTCGGTTTTTTGATCTGTTCTCAGGGATCATCGCGTACCTTGGTTTGTAATGGGCATACCCAACGGCGGCAAACCTTGCAGGTTCATATCCTTCTTCTTCGGTGAAGTAACGTACTACCGCCGAGGCTCTTGCGGTGGAAAGTTCCCAATTGCTTGGGAATTTCTCGTTCTTGATAGGGACGTCGTCAGTATGTCCTTCAATTACCACTTTGTATCTTGTCTCTTTAATTATCTCGCCTATTTTTTTTAAGAAACGTTTTATATCGTCCCTGAGTTCAACCGAGCCTGATTTAAAAAAGAGGTCACCCTCGGCAAACATCGTTATTCCCTTTGTATCTGACGTAACGTTTATCTGCCTTACAAGGTTATTGTCTTTTATAAGAGCTTCTATTTTTTCACTTGTTTCATCGAGTGAGGATTTGCGCTCTACTAAAGAATCACCTCCTAACGCGTCGCCGATATCACGCAGAACTCCCATGTAATTGTCTTCCTCAGGGGCCGTTATGGCAAAGAGCATTACGAAGAAGGTTAAAAGAAGCATCATGAGATCACTTAAGATTATGAGCCATGCTCCCTCGTCGAACCCTTCACCCCTGGCGTCTTCGACGTCTGCCATGGTGATTTTCTTTTTGCTCATTTTTTAGCCGGCTACTGTTGTGCCGAGGCCGCCTCTCTTTTTTTGCGCCTGTTTTCTTTCAGAATTTCGTCGTAGTAAACACCGCGAAGCTCTGGGGGAAGGAATGCGTTAAGTTTTCGTTCGATAATCCTGGGGTTCACCCCGCCCTGTATCAGAAGCACTCCCTCTATAATTATTCTGTTAACCAGCATTTCGTCGTCGGAACGTGACCTCAGTTTTTCCGCTACTGGTGTGAAAAAGAGGTTGGCGAACATCGCCCCGTAAAATGTTGTGATAAGCGCAACTGCCATGCCCTGGCCTATTTGAGATGCGTCTCCGCTGTCACCCAGGCTCCTCAACATGGCGACAAGGCCTATTAGGGTTCCTATAAGGCCGAACGACGGAGCAAAACGTGATGCGCTTCTGAAT
>UOGC01000028.1_pt1 | contig 16797 bp, 9 predicted proteins | sample 1988541 | NCBI WGS metagenome assembly UOGC01 (sample SAMEA4712194, study PRJEB27164) | hydrothermal vent metagenome | biome: marine basaltic hydrothermal vent biome; feature: marine hydrothermal vent; material: mineral | place: Pacific Ocean | collected 2011-06-14/2011-07-23 | depth 1689 m
GTTCAGGTTATATACGCGCAATGGTTTGTCTACCGGGTCGCCTGACCGTGTCTCGAATGTTATTATTGGCGCTTTGGTGGTTTTAAGGTTTGGAATATCGTCGCACACAAGCGGCAAAGCGGGCTTATTAAATTCTTCGTTAATGCTTTTTTGAAGCACGCTGGCTGATTCAACGTTTCTAACAATTATACCTGCCCGGTAGCGGTCAAAAAAACGTTCCGTCTGCCCGCAATACAAAACAGCTTCCGGCTCTGCAACATCGTTTAACCAAGTGTTAAGACGCACAACGGGAGCCGCCGCATAAACCCTGTTCCAGTATGTGTAAGGAATTGTTAACGATAATGCAAACGCGCTTGCCAGGATGACTTTTGGGTAAGCTTTTGCCAGTGGAATCAGGCAAAGAAGTAACGCCGGAATGAACGGAATAAAGTGCCTTGTTTTTTCAAGGTTCTGGCCGAAGAATACCCATAAAAAATAAAACATGCTTGCCACCACGAAGAGCCATGCACTTTTACTGATTGCGACTTTTTTGACGGCAAAAAAAGCCAACCCGAAAACGGAAACAAGCACCCATGGTATTTTTAGAAACGCAGGATTCCACTCGGGTAGCCATAATATTTCATAAAACCTTGTTGCAAACGAGATCATGCGTGAGTTGGCTGAATTTGAGGCACCCATGGCACCTCCCCATGTTTCAAAATGACCGGATGTGAAAGCGATACCTGTTTTTATAAGCTCGCCTGGCCCAACGTAAAGAGCCTGTGGAACAAACCAGATGGCTGTACCAACGGCAAGGCCTGCAAGAGAAATAAAAAACGCGCCGGAAAAAAAAGAATAAAAAAGGTAGCAGACGACGTAGGGCCACCATGAAAGCCTTACTCCCATGGCAAGAGCGATCAAAACTCCGGCGAAAAGGAAACGGTTAAAGTTCGAGCTTCCGCTTTTATCTAAAACCGTAAACGCGGCAAGAAGAAAAAAAAGCCCCGTCACTTCAGAATAAATCTTGTGCGAGAACTCAAAAAAAAATGGGTTTGCCAAAAGAAGCAGGGAAAGGGCCAAGGCTCCAACATCGCCTGCCTGCTTGCGTGCCATCAGGAAAAGGAGTATTCCGCACCCGGCCCCGCTTAACGCAGATAAAGTGATAAGAGCCCATTCCGGTGAACTTGCAAGGAGAGCTAAAAGTTTTCCGATGGCGATATACACAGGATATCCGGGGAAATGCGGCCTGTGAAAGGCTATGTCGTATCGCTCTATCCCGAATAGAAAGTTAACTCCGTCCTGATCGTCTGGGTATGGTGACGCGGTTACCATCACCGCAACAAGGAATATAAAAACGCTTAAGGAAAGTAAAACTGCCGCGTTCCTGCCGGGGGCGTTAAACCATCGATTCTGACTCAAGCAATTTAGCCTCGCTGTGAATTGTATCAATCGTGACGCGCCTTGCGGATTCGCCAAGAATGTTTCGCGCCCATTGTCGTCCCATTAGCATTGCCGTGTCCATGAAAATATATTTAAACAGCCCCTGCCTGCCGGCGGTTGCAATGTTTGTAAACCTTGCCACTTTTTTGCGTAGCGATTTTACATGGCCAGCGCTTCCAAGCTTAAGTATAGGGTAGGCGTTTTGTGCGTAACTTGAGAATACTTCATCTACATGCGGGCGCAAATCAAGGCCCAACGTTTTTAAGTCGGCAAGAACAATATCAAGCAGTTCCCCGTCCGGCATTGTCCACGTTTTATCCATATATAAACATGGTATCTCCAGCATAACGGAGGTTTTGCCTTCCGGTGCGGAGAGGGGGCTCCTTCGTTTCGGCTCCTGTATCCTGGTCATTATTATGTCTGCCTCTGGTGTATACATCCATGTGTTGTCAGACAGGTTTGTGAGTCCGTTAAGGGTGATGTTTAAAAACCGAAGGCTTCTGTAGCCGAGGATTTCCTCCGAGCCGGGGTCCAGTAGTTTTACAAGTTCGTTTATGGGAATGGTTGAAAGGAACTTGCTTGCCGTTAAGATTTTCCCTTCGCCTGTTTCGTTTTCTATCACTACGCCTTCTATTTTGGATTCGGAAATTTTAAATTCCACAGGTTTGAACCCAGTTATTATTTTGCCACCCATCCGTTTTATGTCGTCCGCCATGGCTGTGAAAATCTGACCGATGCCATGCTTAGGATAAAGATAGTGAACCGCATACGTTCTCGGTTTTTCTCTTGTGATACTCAATGATTTTAAAATCGCGTCTTTCGCGTTTAAAAGCGAGATGCGCTGGCCCGCCCATTCGTCTGAAAGTTCGCCTGCGCTTATTCCCCAAAGTTTTTCGGTGTATGGCTTGAAGAAATATTCGTTTAAGGGGCGCCCAAAACTTTTATCGACCCATGCTTCAAAAGAGCTTTTAGGAGCCTTGGAGTGATAAAACCCTGCCGCCGATGCCAGGTAGCCTGTGGCAAACCTGAAACAATCACGGGCCGATGATTGCGACAGGATGTTGGGTATATTTATTGGATAATCAAACTGGCGGTCTTTAAAACGGATACAACTTTTTCTGCTCCTCCTTAAAAGGGAATTTCCCATGAGAGTTTTTACCTGTTCTACCAGTTCCTCGTCTTTTGATATAAACCGGTGGCCGCCAAGGTCGAACCGATAATCGCCGTGGCGGACTGTTTTGCACAGCCCGCCTACGACGTCATCTTTTTCTACAACGGTAACGTTAACTCCCCGTTTAGCAAGCTCCCACGCGGCGGTAAGGCCGCATGGCCCGGCTCCCAGGACGATCGCTTCCATAACTTTGTCTACCAGAATGCCACAAGCTGAAAAGCCGTTTGGTTATTATCCTTCTCCACGCCTTCTTCTTCGTTCCATTGATATTCCACCTTGGCCTGAACTCCTTCCATCATATGCCATACAAGGCCGACAGACGTTTCTGTTTGTGTGTTGTCGGTTTTCTCATCGTCGTTGTTATACTCCCCGTATCGGGCGACAACTTCAAGCTTTGGATGAACGCTTGAACTTAATTGCGCATAATATCCAGACACGTTTTTGTCTTTGCCCGCGACGCTAGAATCCATCTCGTCCGACCCACTCACATACTCAGATATAAGAACAGGGGCGTAAGATATTTGTGTGATGATATCGGAGTCTATACGCAAATGGGCGCTAAACCTGGCCGACTTGTTTTCATTCTCCTTGTCCCATTTGCCTGCCGCATATGATGCGCCGATGTTGACCCCTTCAAGGAACTGGTCAAACATTACCCTCGCGCCAAAAGTTTTGCTGTTGTTCCCGCCCTGGCTGGAGTCGCGGGAAACGCCGCCGTTCCTTGCGTCGCCGTTTATAAGGAAAACATCTACCTGCGCCACGTTAGGGATCACCTGGTTAACGCCAAAACCAACGTCAGACCATGTGCCGGGAATAACGCCACCGCTTTTCATAACTTTGGGGCGCGACACAAGTTTGTTTTTATGACCAGGATAACTATAGTACTCAATGCCGAACGGAACGTAAAAAACACCGAAGTAGGCGACCGTGTCGTCAAAAGGCATGAGCCTTAACTGGGCGCTGTCGAGATTAATTTCTCCTGAGCCTCCGGCACGTTCCTCGGGGATTTTCGGGGCATGCTCATATTCTATCTCGGCGGAAAAGTATGCCTTTTTATTTAGCTGAACACCCATCCATGTTGTAATTTTATGGGCGTCGAAAGTGCTGTTCTTATTTTCGGAATCCCAGTATTCAAACTCGTAATAGCCATGCCATGTAATTTTGTTGTCTTTACGGAGCATCTCCTTGATTTGACTTACGTCAAAAGCTTGCGCTTGGGCATTGTTTGCGTAAAGGCTTGCCCCTGATGCGACGAATATGAAAACAATAGTCATTCTCAATAAATGCGTTGGCTTCATGCCGTTTTCTCCTCTTCTCTGGTTGGGTTTACAATTTGGTTAAAGGCAAAAAAAGAACTACCGGACCTCTCCTCCGGTAAACTCTGTAAAAGATGATGTAATCATCTCTTCAATTGCGGTCATGGCTTTTTCAAATCTGGCAGGGTTGGCCGGTTTAGTCCCGATTCCGAAAAGCCCCGGGTTGCCTATGGCGGCCAAGGCTACGTCGAACTGTTTTAGGATCGCCTCGCTTCTTTTTGCGTCCTGTTTTCTTACGTTACCATCGAGAACGTCTATATAACTTTTACGGGCCATCGATATTCGCCCCTTGTCGTTTTTGAAATGTTTAAAGCCTTCTTTTTTGCACTGGTTTAACTTTTCCCGAATAGAAATGTAAACAAGGTCCGCGAACAATCCGGCTGTTTTCGCTACATCCTTTTTTGCTATCGCTTGATCGAAGGAGGGCAAAAGGGCGTCTGCGTTAAAAATATGTCCTCTCTGCATAGCCATTCCTTCTTCTGATTTTTCCTTTACGACATCCCATTTACCTTCTCTTGCCGCTGTCACCCCTTCTTTGAATATGGTTACCATGGCGTCTTCCGCCTCTGCGTAGCTATATGCGTTGGCACTTTGGGCCAAGGTAACCGTGACAAATATTGTAAGCGCGATAAATATTCCTTTATGCATGGGCCAACTCGCTTTTCATCGCTGGCCTGCCGACCCTGCCAAGAAAGTAGGCGGCACAAGTGAGGTAGGTTAAATATGTCGTAACCTGTAGCAGGCTTGGCGCAGACGTGTAGCCGAACAGGGCTTTAAAAAAGATGCCTACGTCAGACGAATCGCTCATGATCCAGCTTATGTCAAAGAGGGAGGATACGACGACCGGCAGTATATTTATGTCTTGCATAATGCCTATCGTATTATTAAGCAGTCCTGCCGCGATAACAAGGATAAGAGCGCCCGTTATTTGGAAGAACCTTTTTATGGGTACTTTTTTCATTCCCTTGAAAATAGTTAGGGTAACGGCAAAAGCAAGAAAAAGGCCGATTACGCTACCGTATAAAGCGTCAGAGCCTAAATCAGAGCCATAAAGTGCGCCCAGAAAGAGAACCGTTTCAAAACCTTCCCGCAAAATAGCGAGATATGCCATGAATACCAGGGCCATGATGCTTCCCGTGCTTACGATCCTGTCAAGCTTCTGCTCCACCGCTCCTTTTATCTCACTGCTGTTTTTGGCCATCCATACCAGCATATAGGTAAGCACAAGCACTGCAAAACTCATGATGGTTACTTTAATATAAAGCTCTGCCATCGCGCTCTGAAACCCTGTGTAGACAAGCTGAAAAAAGAGCGCGAGGATGAAAGCCGATAGCACGCCAAGCCCTGCACCGCAATAAACCCATTTGTTATACTTTTTAAGGTTCACTCGTGCGAGGTAGGACAAAATTATCCCCACGACGAGGAAAGCTTCAAGGCCCTCGCGAAAAGTTATCAGTAATCCACCAGTCATGCTACCTCCTGTGGTTATATCTATAAACAAAAGCGGGGAACTGACCATACCTCGCTTAACCGTTTTTCTTCTGGTTGATAGTGATAACGACTATCAACAGAGGCAGGTTATCGTTTTCAATAGCCATTGTCAACATTTTTTTTAAGATATCGCAAATAAGGTAAAGGGAAAATAGATATTCTTTATAAGTGTCGCATCATTTATCATGGGTTAGCATCCAATGTTACAGGTAGATTGCTGTTACGGGCGATTTTCCCTTCTTTTGGTCAGGTTGGCGTTATATGCAAAGGATAGCGGAATGAATAAAAGTTACATAATGGTTGCCACGGGCAGAACATGCCTTCATGTTTTTATTTTTCTGCTCCTTGCTCTCTTTTTTATTGCCCCGAAAGTTAACGCACAAGGTGCAGGCGCAACTTATTCCACCGGAACGGTTGTAACCAAATCTTCTGCCGTGATATCAGCCAAAGTCGTTTCGTATGTTAAGAAGATATATGGCGACGTAGGTGACATGGTTAAAAAAGGACAAGCGCTTGTTAAACTTGACGATGCTGAGTTTACCGCGAATATAAAGTTTGCAAAGGCAAGGCTTGACGATTCCATCGCGTCTTTAGACATGACCAAGCTTACCTTGGGCCGCATAGATAAACTTTTTACGAAAGGCTCTATCGCCAAGAGTGCCGTTGACAAGGCAAAAACAGACTATGCACGCGCTAAGGCGGCGGTTTCTTTAGCGGAGGCCGAACTTGAAAAGGCGCAAGTGTTTTTAGGTTACACGACGTTACGTTCACCTATCGACGGGGCTATAGATTTTAAAAAAATAGAGACAGGCGAGCTTACGTCTCCGGGCCAGCCGCTATTAAAGGTTGTAGACACTAAACATTTAAGGTTTGCCGCCACGGTTAAAGAGTCTGACATTAACCTTATAAAACGAGGCATGAAGGTTAACGTTACTATAGAAGCTTTGGGTGATAAAAAAATTGAAGGCTCTGTTGCGCATATTGTGCCAAGCGGCGACAGAGCCAGCCATTCATATCTTGTGCGTATAGACTTGGCTCCAACCGATGGGTTGATGGCAGGTATGTATGGGAAGATAATCTGGCCCCGCTAATGCCTACAAACAAATAAAAACTATATGAAAAATGTAAATCTTGCTGGCAAAATTGCAGGATATTTTATAGATTCTCAGTTAACCATCCTCACCATGGCGTTCGCTCTTTTGGCGGGGGTGGTGGCGCTATTAGTTACTCCGCGTGAAGAAAATCCGCAGATAGTTGTTCCCGCGGCAAACGTCTTTGTTAAATATCCGGGTGCAAACGCCTTGGAAGTGGAAGAACACATTTCCAAACCGCTTGAAGCTTTATTGTGGGAACTTCCCGGCGTAGAGGAAGTACACAGTGTTTCGGCAGATTCACTCTCTATAGTTTTTGTCCGCTTCTATGTTGGCGAAAGCAAGGAAGACTCGCTAATAAGGTTGTACGACAAAATCATGTCGAACCTGGATATAAAACCTGAGACTGCGAGCCAGCCGATTATAAAACCTGTTGACGTAGACGATGTGCCGATAGTTGCGGTAACGTTATCATCCAAAACAAAAGGAGAAGGCGAGCTTAGGGCTATAGCCGATGACGTGTTAGATTACCTGCGGCGCATTCCCGGAACCGCCAACCCGCACATCAAGGGTGGTGCCAAGCGGCAGGTGAACGTAACGTTCGACCCTGAGAAGCTGGCTCAATACGGTTTGAGTTCCGTGCAGATAGCAAGCGCCATTCAGATGTCAAACTCAAACCTGCCGGTCGGTGATTTTGCGCAAGCGGGCTTGCTAAACTATGTAGAAACCGGCGATTTTCTAAGAACAGCAGAAGACGTGGCACAGGTGGTGGTGGCTAGCAACAAGAGCCACCTTGTGTTTTTAGGTGATATCGCAACCATTAAGGATTCGTATGAGGAGATAAATTCCGCTACCACAATCGGGTTCGGCCCGGCGTCTTTGGAAAAAGATAAGAGCGCACGCCCTGCCGTAACGGTTGCGATAGCTAAAAAGCAGGGTTTAAACGCCGTTACCATTGCGGGCAAGATAGTCCAAAAGGTAGATAAACTTAAGGCAAATGGCGTTATCCCGAAAGGTGTTGCCGTTCATATAACCCGCAACGATGGCGAAAAAGCGGACCATGCGGTTAATGAACTTATTTTGCATTTGGCGATATCTATTGTAGTGGTGGTGGCTCTTCTGTTTTTCTCTTTAGGTTTTAGAGAGGCGATGATTGTTGCTATCGCTATTCCTTTAACGCTTTTTATAACGTTAGGGGTTGGGGCCCTGGCAGGGCAAACGATAAACCGCATAACGTTGTTTGCGTTAATTCTCTCTCTTGGCCTTTTGGTGGATGACGCCATAGTTGTTGTGGAAAACATATACAGACACTACAAGGCCGGAGCCAAAGATCGCATTACAGCGGCGATTTTAGCTGTGCATGAAATAGGCTCTCCCACGGTGCTTGCCACGCTTACTGTTATAGTTGCGTTTGTTCCGTTAGCTTTTGTCACCGGCATGATGGGGCCTTATATGGCGCCGATTCCTTTTAACGTGCCTGTCGCCATGCTTGTGTCTCTGGTTGTGGCGTTTGTCGTTACCCCCTGGGCGAGCCTTCGTTTGATAAAAGTTCATGATGAAAAAGATGACGTACCTCTTGAGGAGAGGCCGGTATATAAAAGATACAGGGCCATAGTTTATCCTCTGCTTGCAAGCGGTAAAAAACGGACAAGGTTTCTTTTAGTCGTAGTGGCGGTTTTTGCCGTTACGGCGGCGTTTCCAGCTATGCAGATTGTAAACTTTCGGATGCTTCCGAAGGCAGACGCCAACACGTTTCTTGTAACCATTGATTTACCTAACGGAACCATTTATGAAAAAACTAACGAACTTGCCGTAAAGATAGGCAAATTTCTGGCTACCGTTCCTGAAGTTAACGATTACGAAACTTTCGTAGGGATAAGCTCGGTTATAGATTTTAACGGTCTACTGCGTGGCGGCTCGTTTCGTAACCAGGAACATCTGGCCGATGTCAGGGTTAACCTTGTAGACAAGTCGAAGCGAACAAGGAAATCGGAAGATATCGTTCTTGCCATTCGTGCGAAGTTATATAAAATCGGAGCGCCATATAACGCAAACATAAAACTGGTAGAAGACCCGCCGGGGCCGCCTGTACGCTCTACGCTGGTGGCAGAGATATATGGTCCCGACTACAAAAAACAGCGGGAGCTTGCAAGCGACGTAGAAAAAATATTCGCAGGGACGGATCGCGTTACGGATATCGATAGCTCCGTAAAGCAGGAGATAAACAAATACTATCTTCGGGTGGATAAGGAGAAGGCCACCTATCTTGGAATATCTACAAGCGATATCGTGCGTGAGCTTAACATGGGTGTGAACGGAGCCGTGGTAAGCACGATGCATGTGACAGACACAAAAACACCTGTTGGCATTTTCCTGCGCTACCCTGAAAATTACCGCTCGAAACCTGGCGACTTAAGCCGTATGTATATAAGAAGCCCGTCAGGTAGCGTGGTTCCGCTCTCGGAGCTGGTTGAAATTATCCCCGGCAACGTTGAGCGCCCCATTTATCACAAAAACCTGGAGCCTGTCGTATACGTTTTTGGTGAAATGGAAGACCGCGGCTCGATCTACGCTGTTATCGACATGATAATGTATCTTTGGGAAAACCCATTGCCGGATGGTTATCGCATCGTATGGGACGGTGAATGGGACCTTACATGGGATGTAATGCGTGACCTTGGCACGGCGATGGTGGTTGCCGTTGTGCTTATATACCTGATACTGGTCGGGCGGTTCAGATCGTTCATGATTCCGCTTGTAATAATGGGTGCCATACCTCTGTCCGTTATCGGTATAATGCCGGGGTTTGCGCTGATAGGGGCATACCTTTCCGCCACATCGATGATAGGAATAATCGCGTTGTCCGGCATAGTCGTTAGGAATTCCATTGTTCTGCTTGAGTTTATACTCGACAAGAAAAACGAGGGGGCGTCGATAGAAGATGCGATTATAGAAGCTGGCGCCATACGCTTTCGCCCGATCATGCTAACTGCCGCCGCCGCTATTTTAGGCGCCGCCGTGATAGCGAACGACCCTGTGTGGAGCGGGCTTGCATGGTCGCTCATCTTTGGCATGAGCGCTTCCACCGCGCTAACACTGGTGGTTATTCCTGTTCTCTTCTTCATGTCAGAACGGAAACATTGGAAAACGCCATCCACTGTTTAAATAGCAGATAATATTCTATACAAAAAGTGATACAATTATCACAGGTGGTGGCGTGATAGATTTTGCCAATTTCCCGGTGTCTGCTGGTGCGATCAACGAAAACTGAGGGGACGTGCTTTTCGTTATGTTAAATCGGTTCTTTGTTGTTTTTCTTCCCGGCTCCATCCTTGTGGCAGGAATGCTTGGCTTCGTTTATTACAGCGATGCCAAATCTATCCGCTTTGCAACCGAGTATGACGAAACCCACCATATTGGTTTTCAGAGTGGAAGAATAGGCAGTAGCTTTCAGCATGTAGCGTCTGATCTTTTGTTCTTGGCAGAAGATCACGAACTCCAAAAAATAAAACCTGTGCTGAAAGATATTGAAGATGACTGGATCTCCTTTCTATCTCGACGTGGTATTTACGACCAGTTGCGTTTTATCGGCCTGAACGGCAGGGAAGTTCTAAGGGCAAATTACAATAATGCAAAACCTTATGTGGTTTCCCTTGAAAACCTTCAGGATAAAAGCCTGAGATATTATTATAAGGAAGCCCTCAAACTTAAAAGAGGTGAGATTTATATATCATCGTTTGATCTTAATGTGGAAGGTGGTGAAGTAGAACTACCTCGAAAACCGGTTATCCGTTTTGCCACCCCGGTTTTTCAGGAAGATGGCACGCAGAAGGGAATTCTTGTTCTTAATTTTCTGGGAAGTCGTCTGCTTGATGGCATAAAAAAACTTGCCTCAAACGTTAAGGGGGAGGTTTGGTTTTTAAACTCAGGTGGATATTATCTTGTTGGCCCCAAGCCTGAAGTTGAGTGGGGCTTTATGTTTAAAGGTAAGGAAGATGAAATATTTCAGGCTCTGTTTCCTGAAGCCTGGAAAAAAATATCTTTAAGTGACACGTTGGGGCAGTTTTATACGCCAAAGGGGCTTTTTACTTTTGCAACAGTACACCCCTTTGTAGAAACAAAAGCGCACAACCGTGGCGTCCCGCATGAGGATGAAGCGGGAGGGGGTGGAGAAAATGACGAGGCTCATCACTTCAGAATAGTTTCTTACTTGTCTGCCGATGTTCTGGGGCATGAAACAATGCCGCTTAAAAGCAGAACAGCAAAAATATTTGCGGTTCTTTTAAGTCTGCTCGCTTTTATCTCCTTTATTTTGGCAAAGACAAAGACTCAACGTATTCAGGCTGAAGACCGCCTTAAATTGGCCCAGCAAAAGAATAGCGCCATAATCAAAACGGTTGGTGAAGGCATTATCGCTATAGACGATGATTCAATTATTCAATACGTCAACCGGGAGTTATTGAAAATTTTTGGTTACGAGCGCGAGGATTTGGAAAACCGGCATATAAGCATGTTGATGCCGGAGAAATATCGGGCGGGCCATGGTGAAGGTATGAAGATATATTTAGAAACCGCCACCGCAAAGGTTTTGGGGCGCAGGATAGAGATAGAAGGGCTTCACAAGAACGGAACCGTTTTTCCTATTGAACTTAGAATTGAAGAAACAAAAGTAGACGAAACCCATTTTTTTACGGCGGCGATACGCGATATTACCGAGCGCAAGGCGATTGAAAACGAAATCAAGCGTCAGAAAACCATGTTCGAATCTATCTTTAACGGTGTTACTGATGCAATCGTGCTTACGGATACGCAACGAAAAATTGTTCTGACCAACAAAGGGTTTACCAAAATTTTGGGGTACACCTTGCAAGACGTCATCGGCAAGGAAACAGGCGTCTTTTATGAGAGCTGGGACGTTTACAAAAAAATGGGGGAGGAACGTTACAACCTGAGCGCCGAAGAAAAGCTTAAGCCATATGCGGTTCACTATAAACGCAAAGATGGAACGGTATTTATCGGGGAGACGGTAGGAACGATTATACGCAACCAAGACGGTGCGATTGCAGGTTTTCTCGGTATGATTCGCGACATTACCGAGCGGGACAGGGTTGAGGCGGCTCTGCGTAATATCGCAATGGGCGTGGTTGCTGTAACCGGCGATGAATTTTTTCACAAGATGACCCTGTATCTGCAAGGCACGCTTAACGTTAAGTATGTTCTTATCGGTATAATCGACAAGGACGATCCTTTGCTTGTTAACGTTATTTCACTTTGTGCAAACGGCGAACGGGCGGAGCTGTTTTCATACTCGTTGGCTGGCACGCCTTGCCACGAGGTTGCCAAAAGCGGCATTTGCTGTTACCCCTCTGGTGTTGCTGATAAATTTCCTGAAGATGCCTTGCTTGCGGACATGGGGATAGAAAGTTACGTTGGGGCTCCTGTTAAAGACGAGGCAGGTAACGTAGTTGGGCTTGTTGTTTTGCTGGATACGAAACCGCTTGTTAATGAAGATATATCCAAATCAAATTTAACTATCAGCGCAGATAGAATTGCGGCGGAAATAAAACGCAAACAGGACGAAGCGGAGCTTAAGAAAACCAACAGAATGCTTCGAATGATTAGTGATTCTAACCAAACTCTTATTCGTTCGGTAAATGAACGAAAACTCTTGAATGACGTTTGCAGAATTATCGTAAACGAAGGCGGATATCGCCTTGTATGGGTAGGTTGTGCCGAGCAGGATGAAGAAAAAAGCATACATCCCGTAGCCCAGGCAGGTTTTGAAGACGGATATCTTAAAACCTTGAATATAACATGGGCCGATACCGAGCATGGCCAAGGGCCAACGGGAATGGCTATAAGAACTGCCAAGCCTCATGTGACGAGGGATATTTTAACCGACCCTGCTTTTGCGCCATGGCGGGCCGACGCTTTAAAGAGGGGATACGCTTCTTCTATCGCTATTCCTCTCATCATCAATTCAGAAGCGGTAGGGACCATTAATATATATTCCGCCAAACCAGATGCTTTTGACACACAGGAAGTATCACTCCTGGTAGAGCTTGTAGACGATCTGGCTTACGGTATTAATACGTTAAGAACGCAGGAAAAACATAAAAAAGCGGAAAAAGAACTGGACCGTTTGCATCTGGCAATTGAACAGGCGGCCGAGACGGTGGTTATAACCGATACTGAAGGAAAGATAGAATATGTAAACCCCGCCTTTGAGCGTGTGAGCGGCTATACGAAAGAAGAGGCTATCGGCCAGAATCCACGGGTTTTGAAAAGCGGCAAACATAACGAAGCTTTTTACAAAAAACTGTGGGATACGGTTACAAGTGGCAAAACATGGTCCGGCCATTTTGTGAACAAAAATAAAAATGGTAATTTGTATGAGGAAGATGCCACGATTTCACCCATTATAGACTCTTCAGGAACCATCACAGGTTATGTTGCCGCCAAGCGTGATATCACCCGTGAACTACTGCTTGAAAAACAGTTCCGTGAAACACAAAAAATGGAAGCGATAGGCACTTTGGCAGGTGGTATCGCTCACGATTTTAACAACATTCTTTTTGCCATTCTGGGTTACTCCACCATGGTTGTGGAAGATTTGCCAGAGGGTAGTGGCTCGCGCGAGAATCTTGAGGAAGTAATAAGGGCCGCACGCAGAGCCAAGGAACTGGTTCAGCAGATCCTCACTTTCAGCAGGCAAAGCGAGCAGGAGTTCCAGCCGACCCATATGGGCGCGATTGTTAACGAGGCCATAAACCTGCTAACGGTTTCTATTCCGCCGAATATAGAAGTCCGTTTGGGTATAGACAGAAAACACGATTCCATCCTTGCCGACCCTACGCAAATACACCAGGTGGTTATGAACTTGTGTACGAACGCGCTTCATGCAATGCGGGATATCAGCGGCGTTTTAGAGGTTAGCCTTGGTGGTGTTGAGATATATAGCGACCTTGCCACAACCATTGCCGGCCTGCGGGAAGGCCCTTACATATTACTTTCTGTAAGTGACACGGGGCATGGAATTAAAAGTGAAACTGCAGAGCGGATATTCGAGCCTTTCTTTACAACCAAGGAAGTTGGCGAAGGCACAGGGCTGGGGCTTGCCGCCGTGCATGGAATTGTCACCTCTCATGGAGGAGCTATCTCGGTTAAAAGCGAACATGGAAAAGGTGCCACGTTTAACGTTTATCTGCCATCTACCGAGTTAGTGTCACAAGGTGAGCCTGAAAAAGCTATGTTAGCCTCGCATGGCGATGAACGGGTGCTGGTTGTTGATGATGAGGAGCCGATAGCCCGGTTGGTCAAGCAGATATTGGAGCGTCTTGGATATGATGCCGTGGCGATGGGAAACAGTGTTGACGCTTTAGAGCATTTTATGAGAGAACCGGGTAAATTTGACCTTGTCATTACAGATCAATCTATGCCTGATATGACGGGTGAGGCCATGGTAAGGGCAATGCTGACAATCAGGCCAGATATCCCTGTGATTATAATGACAGGATTTAGTAAAACGATCACACCTGAAAAAATGGAAGCGATTGGTGTGACTGAACTGCTTTTAAAACCTATTATTCCTAACGATCTTGGCAAGGTTGTGCGCCGGGTGCTTGATCAACCAAAAAAGGAGGGCTGAAAATGGCCAGTATACTTGTGATAGACGATGACGACCAGGTGCGTGACGTTATTTACCAGATGTTGAAGGGCGCGGGCTATGAGGTGGCCCAGGCTTCCGATGGCAAGATAGGAGTTAACCTCTATAAAAGCGCACCGGCGGACCTTGTGATTACGGACATACTTATGCCGAATGAAGACGGCCTAGAAGCTATAACCGAGCTTAGAAAAGATTTTCCTGATGTGAAGATAATCGCGATTTCAGGTGGGGGGCGGGTTGTAAATTCTGATTTCCTTAATATCGCGTCATCGTTTGGTGCCATGAAAACGTTAAAAAAGCCGTTCGACAAGAAAGCTCTTTTGAGTGCCGTGGAAAGTGTGCTTTCCGCATAAGAAAAATGCCATTAAATCTTACATTCTAGTATTATAAAAGTGGGTTAAAACCCCATTTTTTTAATTAGTTGCCAAGATTTTCTCTTATTTGGGAATTCTTCCTTTTTTGCTTCCTGCATCTGGGAAGAGGCCCAAAAACCAGTTTCCTTCGTTTCTATAACCTCAAATAAAACAATACCTTTTTGTTGTCGTACTTGGCATAGTGGTTGCATGTTATTAGTATAAGAGATTACTAATTTGGTTGTTGTTTTCCAAGCGCTTCTTCAAGGGGAATTGGCTTAAGTGGTTCTTGATAGTTTACTAAAGGTTCTTGCGTTTGCTCGCGGATCGTTTTTCAATGCTTTTCTGTCGCCTGTTATCGCGATGGCAGTTTTGGCAACCATTGCGTTTCCTTCCACATCCTTATCTCTCGAACTTCCCAGAATCGCCGCCGGTTTTAGCCATAGCGTGGTAATCAAAAACGATGGAACTCTTCGCGCGTGGGGTTCAAATAATGCGGGCCAGTTAGGTGACGGGAGCAACGCAAACCGTTATTTTCCGGTTTCCGTTTCCGGTCTTTCCGGCAGTGTCGTGGCGGTTTCGGCAGGTGCCCGGCACACAGTAGCTCTTCTTGCTAACGGCACAGTATGGGCATGGGGCGCAAACGACATGGGCCAGCTAGGTAACGGAACAACGGCTAACAGCCCTGTGCCGGTTATGGTTCACGGTGCCTCCGGCGTAGTGTTTATAGTCGCAGGGCTCAACCATACGCTGGCTTTGCGAAATGACGGAAGCGTTATAGCGTGGGGTGATAACTCGCAAGGACAGCTTGGCGCAGGCGGCATGAAAATGGCCATATCCCCTGTCTCTGTTAGCATTTCTGGCGTGGCCGAGGTAGCGGTTGGCGATTACCACTCATATGCGTTAAAAGCCGATGGCTCTGCATGGACATGGGGTGCCAAGATGCATGAAAGCGCGACCAAAAAAAGTGCGTTCAATTTGGCTCCCGTAGCATTATCCAGATGGAGCGACAGGCTTGTTCATGAAGTAAAAACCATAAATATTCCCGGTACGGGCGAAAAAGTATATGTGATAAGCAACCTGATGCACTCTGTAATGCTAAGGAGTAACGGCGATGTTTACACGGCAGGTTCCGGCATGGGCCGGCTTGGCAAGAAATCGGATTTTGGCACCATGTCGAAGGTTGAATGGGCAGGTGGGGTTACGGCTCACATAACTCCGGATAGCGCTCTGTTTGCCGGTGCAAGGTGGCGTGTTAACGGCGGGGAGTGGCACGCGGGCGGTGACACTGTTTCAGGCCTCTCAACTGGTGACTACAATATAGAGTTTACAGGTGTCGCCGGTTGGTCGCCTCCGGTTGTTCATGTTGTTTCTGTTAAAGAGGGTGATATCTCATTTGTCAGCGGCGTGTATACATTCAAAACTGCAAAGGGTACGGGCGACGCAACTAAAACCGCTAATGTATTTTCTTCCATAACCACAGGCTCTTCTGTTTCAGGATCGATCAGTAACCCGGGCGGAACGGAAGGCTACAGCTTTAACGCCTCAGCCGGAGCGAAATACGTTATCAGGGCGAGCGGTTTGAAAGGGGCGTATGTAAAAGTTTATTCCGCCGATGGTGTTATGCTTCTGGCACACAGTTCTGGCGCAACTCTTACATGGATAGCTCCATCCTCTGGTGCTTTTAAAATAGAGATAGGCGCTTCCGGTGTAGCCACCGTTGGCGAGTTTGACCTTGCTATCGTATGGCGTCCTGCGGTTATGGATTTTAACGGCGACAGTAAATCTGACATTACCTTCAGGGATTTAACCGATGGCACTACGTTTGTATGGATGATGGACGGCACAAATATTTTAAGTGACGCGCAAACTACGATGCACGCAGGTGACGCAACCGGATGGAAAATAAAAGGATTTGACGATTTTAACGGTGATGGGCTGGCGGACATATTGTGGTGGGACGAAGAGTCCGGCAAAGTATCAATCTGGTTCATGAACGGCGCGACCGTAGCCGGGGATAGCGGGCTTGCAACTTCGCAGATAACCTTGGATAGCGATCTTGAGATTGCAGGCACTGGTGATTTTAACGGCGATGGTAAATCAGATGTAATGTGGAGTGGTGATACAGGTTTAGTTACCGTGTGGATGATGGTAGGTGGCAGTGGGCAGGTTAACGATACGTTGGTGACGTGCCCTGCTTTGGGAGACTGTGTTCCTATAGGAAATAACGGAGAATAATAAATGTCTTTATGGCGTAACGGTGTTTTTGCTGTAGCAAGTTTCTTTTCTA
>UOGC01000074.1_pt1 | contig 16765 bp, 17 predicted proteins | sample 1988541 | NCBI WGS metagenome assembly UOGC01 (sample SAMEA4712194, study PRJEB27164) | hydrothermal vent metagenome | biome: marine basaltic hydrothermal vent biome; feature: marine hydrothermal vent; material: mineral | place: Pacific Ocean | collected 2011-06-14/2011-07-23 | depth 1689 m
GTAGAGATAGAACAACCGCCTGTTAAAAGAGTTGTAGCGCCTACGACTTATATAAAGGTGGAAAAAGCACCGGCACCAGAAGTTACCCCACCTGCGCCCCGTGTAGAGATAGAACAAGCGCCTGTTAAAAGAGTTGTAGCGCCTACGACTTATATCAACACTCAACCTGTTAAACCTGCTGGAAGCTCCGGGGGGCTGATAACGATATCGACTGACCCCGCCAGCAATATTCGCAAGGTGCGGGCTGGAAACTCGCTTTACAGAATCGCCCGGAGTCTTGGCGCTAAAAAAGCAGATTACAACCGCGTGGTGGTGGCGCTCTGGAAAACAAACATAAACGCCTTCATTAAAGGGAACATGCACGGGTTGCGGGCAGACGCCATTATTGACTACAACAAGGTGAACGAAGTTGCCAAAACCATAACGAGCAAAGAAGCTAAAAGGTTGATAGACGAGCAGTGGCCACTTTGGCAAGAGCATGTAAAAAATGCCATCGCTATGAAGAAAAGCTCGGCTTTAACGGCTCTTGCAAAACCAAATAAAAAGCCCCCAGTTGCCAAAAAGACAGAAGAAAAAAAGGTAACAGGCACCACTCCCAAACAAAAGGGAAAAGAAGAAACTAACCTCTCATATGTGGCGCATGTAGCCTCCTATAAAAACAGGAACTCTGCATTAAAGCTTGTAAGCTTCCTTAGAAAAAAGGGATTAAACGCGTTTGAAGCCTCAAGCTCGGCCCCCAAACAGGGGAACTGGAGCCGCGTTCTGGTTAACAGATACGCAAGCCTGTCGGCGGCAACAAGTGTTGCAGACAAAATGAAAGCCGGCGGCATATCACAATATATTCGTGTTCTAAAACTGCCTTACGCCATTAAGGTGGGCGAGCCATTGCCTGCAAAAACGGCAGAAGCCAAGATTAGCCGTTTGGCAAACCTTGGGATATCCGCCTACACCGTGCCAAACAAGGACGGAAACGTAACCCTGTTCACCGGCGCTTTTGGCACCGAAAAAGCCGCAGAGGAAGCTATTAAAGGGTTGTCTTCACACAATTTAGCTCTCACCGTTGTGAAACCTTAAGATTTACGGTATCTTACTGCCTTCATCCTTTAATCGGTAATCACTATATATAGAGGTATGTCCATTGAACGAGGCGAAAATTAAAATGGCTCAAAAAGTAAACCCGTTTAGGGGTGTAAGATATAACAAAAAAGCGGTTGGTAACGACTTTACCTCCGTGCTTGCTCCTCCATACGATGTTATCTCGCCTGAATATCAGGACGAGCTTTATAAACGTAACGATAAAAACGTAGTCCGCCTGATTCTGGAAAAAAAGTATGACACCGACACGGACGACAACAACAGATATACCCGTTCAGCCAAAACGCTAAAAGAGTGGATGGGAAACGGCACCCTGCAGCAGGACGAAAAACCAGCGCTCTACCTTTATGCACAAGATTATGAAATTGACGGTGAAAAACGCAGGCGCGTAGGTTTTATATGTAGACGTTTAATAGAACAGTTAGGCACATCGATCCACCCGCACGAGCGCACATTGTCTGGCCCGAAGGTAGACAGGCTAAACCTGACCCGCACATGCCAAATGAATTTCTCGCAGATATTCGGTTTATATTCCGACCCTGATCTTTATCTTGATTCCATGTGGGAAGAGATAATGAAAACCGAGCCGGAACTATCTGAAACCGACGATGACGGCGTTGGCCATCATATGTGGATAGTGACAGACGCAGACGTAATATCAAAAGTTCAGGCGTTCCTTGAAGAAAAACCTGTAGTGATAGCAGACGGACATCACAGATATGAAACGGCGTTAAACTATCGTAACGAGCGCCGCGCAAAAGATGGTGAAACCTGCGACGCTGAATATGACTTTGTAATGATGTATCTCTCCAACACCAACGGCCAGGGTTTTACGGTTTTGCCAACTCACAGGGTTATAATCGAAATGGCCGACATGACGAATGACGAAATTTTAAAGCGGCTCGAAGAAAGTTTTAACATCACAGAACACCCTTTCACCGCCACCACCGAAAAAGAATTTGCTGTGAAACTTGCTGAAACAGGCAAAACGACAACGGCTCTCGGCCTCTATTTGGGTGACGATAAAATATATCTTCTCGCATTTAAAGACGGCGCAAAACTGCCCGGCAGTGAAAATGATTTAGAGGCGTTGCGCAGGCTCGACGTCACCATTTTGCAAGACCTGATATTCGAAGATTACCTTGGGGTGAAACGCGAAGACGTGGCCAGCAAAAAAGCCGTGAAGTTTATGATCGATGCGATGGAAGTTAAAAAGATGGTAGACGATAAGGCCGCAAGAGCCGTGTTCTTGATGAACAGTACCAATGTAGATCAGATTATCGACGTTGCTACAAACGGCGGAGTGATGCCGCAAAAATCGACCTATTTTTATCCTAAGCTGATATCTGGTTTCGTGTTCAACCCGCTTGCATGAAAGCTTCATCGGCAAAGTTTTTAACTTCGGCACAGACCATAGCCCAATGCCCCCAAAGTGACCTGCCACAGGTCGCTTTTGCGGGGCGGTCCAACGTTGGCAAATCATCGCTCATAAATTCGCTCACTGGCCGTAAAGGGCTTGTTAAGGTAAGCAAAACTCCTGGCAAAACACGCCTCTTGAATTTCTTCGATATCAGCGGCGAGCTTTTGCTTGTAGACATGCCGGGCTACGGTTTTGCCAACGTCCCGAAGACAGAAAAACAGAAGTGGGGCAAAATGGTGGAAATCTATTTGCAGGAAAGCGAAAACTTAAAAGCCGTTATATGCCTGCTCGACTGCCGAAGGGCCCCAAACGATGACGACAGAAATCTTTTAGGATGGTTACACCATTACGACATACCGGCTATAATCGTGTTCACCAAGATAGACAAAATACCGAAAACAAAACGGATAAAACAATTTAAACTGGCAATGGCGGAGATTGAAGATTTGCTAGCGCCCGAAAATAAACCGCTGGTATATTCATCGTTATCAGGCGAAGGCAAACGCGAACTCTGGGGAGCTATCAAGAGTTCTATAGTCGAGCCATAAGTTTATTATTACGCTATGGAAAATTCAAAAAGTCTCTGGAGCTTGCTATCGAACGGAAATAACGGTGAGATTCTCGTCTTCATCGGTATCGGCGTTGTTGTTGCTATCGCCGCTATCTGGAAAGTTTTTATATTTTTTTACAAGTTTAATAAAAACCCTGCGATGGAAAAAAACTAGAAATGCAACATCGCCCGTCATCCCGTGTTTGGTTCGATATCTAAAAACCCGTGAACATACCAAAAGCTTAAGCGACAGCTAATAAAAGTTATTCGCCGGTGGCCCAGACAGTTTCGAACGGGAGGTTGCTAAGCGACTTAACCATTTTTTTAGTTTTCTCATAAATCTGCGGATCAGTCGTATTAAACGAGACTTCGTCGTCCTCCGAAAAAAGCGCCAGCACTTTGCCTTCTGCATCCACCGCACAACAGGAGGTAGAAAACGCCGTTAACTGTGGCACAATCAGCCGCACGGCTTTATCAACCTCCCCTTTTTCTATAACGGCCACATCTGAAACGTTATCATTTTCCAAAACGTTTTCTAAAATATCGGCCTCTTCACGCGTTAAGGTTCCACTTTTTATTAGTGGCGCGATATCCTCGTCCACCCACTCGTTGTCTATTGAATAAAGATAGAGCGGAAAAATGTTAAGCGTTTCTATCACCCTGAAAGCCGTGGCCACCATTGCATATTCCACGCTTCTATCGCCAGACGCTACAGCTTCATATGGCCCTGCCGGGCTATGGGGCGTAAGGTTCGTAAAGTCAAACCCCTTAACTGCGCCCTCGTTCTGATACCGCATGGTGCGCCCGTCTTCAGACGTTTGTATGCCTGCGCGTTTCATCATCTCAAGAAACACGGAATTTTTTATGAACTTCATTTACCTACCGCTGTTTTGTAAAAATGGCGGAGAGTGTAGGATTCGAACCCACGGAACTTTCGTTCAACGGTTTTCAAGACCGCCGCCTTCAACCACTCGGCCAACTCTCCATTAAGTAGATTATATAACAAGGATCGCCGTAAGTGTTACATCACTATTTTTTTAAGCCCGCCCATGTATGGCGACAAGGCAGATGGAATGCGCACGGAACCATCGGCCTCCTGCATATTTTCCAGAATCGCCACAACAGTTCTGCCAACAGCCAAGCCGGAGCCGTTTATAGTGTGCGGAAACTCAGGTTTGCCCTTCGCCTCACGCCGGAACCTCATCCCCATTCTGCGCGATTGATAATCAACAAAGGTGGAGCAGGACGATATTTCCCGATATGTTTTCTGGCTTGGCACCCACACTTCTATGTCATACGTTTTTGCCGCAGAAAAGCCAATGTCGCCTGAGCATAACGTAATCACCCTGTAAGGAAGCCCCAACCTTTTTAAAACTTCTTCGGCGTTAGTCGTAAGTTTTTCAAGTTCGTTTGCGCTATCTTCCGGCTTTGTTATTTTGACAAGCTCAACTTTGTTAAACTGATGTTGCCTTATAAGCCCCGTGGTGTCGCGCCCATAAGAGCCCGCCTCTGAGCGGAAGCAGGGGGTATAGGCAACCATTTTTAATGGCAGGTCGGCACCACTTAATATCTCGCCCGCATAAATATTGGTAACCGGCGTTTCGGCTGTCGGTATGAGCCACAGGTCACGTCCTTCAATTTTGAATAAGTCGTCGGCAAACTTTGGAAGTTGGCCCGTGCCTGTCATCGTTTCGGCGCTCACCATATATGGCGGGGCCACTTCGGTGTAACCATGCTCGTTTATATGCATATCCAGCATGAAGTTTATAAGCGCCCGCTCCAAAAGAGCGCCCGCCCCCTTATACAGCACAAACCTTGCGCCGGAAAGTTTTGCCGCCCTTTTAAAATCGAGTATGCCAAGCGCTTCGCCCAGCTCATGATGCGCCTTCGGGACAAAATCAAATTCCGGAATTTCTCCAAACTTGCGAATTTCAACGTTGGCGTTTTCATCCGCGCCTTCCGGAACAGAGCCGTCCGGTATGTTAGGAATGTTTAAAAGTATCTGCCGAACTTCGTCGTCTATCTCTTTGATTCTGTCATCGTGGCTTTTTATTTTTTCGCCCGTCTCTTTTACCTTCGCCTGCGCCTCATCGGTGTTCTCGCCCGCCTTTTTCCTGGCACCGATCTCACGGCTTGCATCGTTACGAAGCTTTTTAAGGTCGTCCGCCATCTGCAAAAGATCGCGCCTCTCCTTATCAAGCGCTATAAGCTTCCCAATGCCATAGTCAACCTTCCCTCTTTTCAGAAGGCCCGCTTCTATTAATTCCGGGTTTTCCCTTATCTGTTTTATATCGAGCATGAGTTGCGCCTTTGGCCCCTTTTCCTAACGAAGTTTCTTTTCAAGCCTTTGTTGTATCGACGATATTTTATGGGTAAGTATTTTCTTTTCAGGATACTTTTTAAACATTTTTTTATATTCTTTTAAAGCATCTTTTAAACGCCCAAGTTCGTCTAAAGATATTGCAATTCCGAGCCGCACGTCATATTCATATTTGCTATTGGGATAATCTTTTAGTATCTCGGTAAAAAGGTCAAGCGCCACGGCAGACATGCCAACAACAAAACGGCAGTTTGCCACCTGATACTTGGCATCCAGAACAAGCGGGCTATCTTTATATCGTTCAAGGAAAGTCTGATACTCAATCTCCGCCTGCGCAAAATCGCCCTTATGAAAATATGTGTCCGCTATTTTATATTGATACTTGTCTTCCGCCACCTTCCCGCGATGGTCTTTTAATATCCTTTTATATTGGAAAACAGACATATCGAAGTTGCGAAGCGATATTGCATAAACATCTCCCAAATATTCCCGCGCCTTCAGGTTAAGATCGTCATCGCCACTGCGTTCGGTTACACGGGTAAAATAGTCGAGCGCTTTTTGCGGGTTATCAAGGTTTAAATAGTAAATTTCGCCCAAACGGAAAAGAGCGCGGCCCGCAAGGCTGGAGTCTGGATATTTTTCGGCAACCACACGCAGGTTGGCAACCGCTTCTTCATATCTGTCGGCAAGCCACAAGTCTTCTGCTTCCTGAAACAAGGTTTGATCGCGAGTCACGCACCCTGCACACAACAAAACCAGCAGAAGCAGACCCGCTAAACCTTTTACCGTGGGCTCTCTTAAGGTAATCAAAAGTTATGGCCTATCAGGAGGATTCTTCACTACCCTCAGCAGAAGCGGTGGCTTTATCATCTTCGCCACCACCGTTATCCTGGTCGCCAGCTTGGCCGCCTTCAAACTTGCCAACTGAAACAACGCTGTCATCCTTTGATAGGTTAATAACACGCACCCCTTTGGTGTTTCTGCCTATCATTGAGACATCGGAGGCTTTTATACGAATAACAACACCATCTCTGGTTATTATCATGATGTCATCGTCTTCAGAAACCTTTAACACGGCCTTTACCGGAGAGTTTTTATCACATTTTATGTCTATAACGCCTCTGCCGTCACGGCGCTGAACAGGATAACGCTGAATGTCTGAACGTTTTCCCAGGCCATCCGCCTTTATGGAGAAGACAGAAAATTCTTCGCCCTCTGAACCAGTTGTCATTGCCGTAAGAGAATCGTCTTTACCCAGCCTGATGCCGCGAACTCCGCGAGCCACCCGCCCCATGGGCCTCATGTCGCTCTCATGAAAACAAATAGCCATGCCGTTAGCTGAACTTAGCAGAACCCGCTTGTTACCGTCGGTTATTTTTACGGCGATAACAGCGTCATCCTCAACAAGATCTGTGGCAATTATTCCGCCTGCGTGTATGCGCGAAAACAGTTCAAGCTTTGTTTTTTTCACATAGCCCTTTTTCGTGGCGGTAACCAAGAACTTGTTAGCCTCAAACTCTTTTAACGGAAAAATAGTCGCCACTTTTTCATCTGGCTGAAGCTGAATGAGGTTTACAACCGCTTTTCCCTTGCCGGTTCTTGAAGCTAGTGGAGCCTCGTAAACCTTTTTGCGGAACACGCGCCCTTTTGTGGTGAAGAAGAGAAGGTTGTCGTGGGTAGAAGCAATAAAAAGCTTCTGGACGATGTCTTCGTCCCTCATGCTCATTCCTTTAACTCCCTTGCCGCCCCTCCGCTGGGCGCGGAACTCGTCTATTGAGTTGCGCTTTATATAGCCCAGCGTGGAAATGGTTACGACCATATCCTCCTCGGCGATGAGAGATTCCATGTCCATCTCGCTCTCGACAGGAACCAAAAGCGTGCGCCGCTCGTCTGCGAAACGTTCTCTTATTTCAAGCGATTCTCTTTTGATGATGCTAAGCTTTTCTTCTTCGTGCTCGCAGATATATTCAAGCCCCGCTATAGTTTTTGTTATTTCGGCTAACTCGTCCAGAATTTTCTGGCGCTCCATGCCGGTGAGCCTCTGAAGACGAAGTTCTAAAATCGCCTTTGCCTGCGCCGGGCTAAATTCATATTTTTCTATCAGGTTGTTCCTTGCCTCTTCCGGCCCGGACGATGCGCGTATAAGCTCTATTATGTCGTTCAGGTTATCAAGCGCCTTTTTAAAACCTTCCAGCAGATGTTGCCGTTCTTTAGCCTTGCGAAGTTCAAAAAGCGTTCTTCGGGTTATTATTTCCCGTCTATGTTCTATAAAGCACTGGAGCACCTGCTTTAGGTTAAGCTGTTTTGGTTGCCCGTTTACAAGTGCTAGCATGATGACCCCGAAGGTGTCTTGCATCTGGGTGTGTTTGTAAAGCTGGTTTAAAATAACCTGCCCCACGGCATCTCGCTTAAGCTCTATTACAATTCGTGTTCCGTCACGGTCAGATTCGTCGCGAATATCGGAGATGCCAACTATACGTTTATCTTTTACAAGGTCAGCGATTTTTTCAATCAGCCGCGCCTTACTTACCTGATATGGAATTTCCGTTACCGCTATCTGTTCTCGCTCGGTTTTGCCTACGATTTCTATATGGGCCTTTGCACGCATAACAACAAGCCCGCGGCCCGTGTGGTACGCCGACCGTATTCCCATGCTCCCATGAATTTCACCTGCGGTAGGAAAATCAGGGCCGGGGATATGTTCCATGAGGTCTTCAACCCCGCACTCAGGGTTGTCTATCAGGTGAATAATACCGTCTATGACTTCGCCTAAGTTATGCGGCGGGATATTCGTAGTCATGCCAACGGCTATGCCGCCTGAACCGTTCAGCAAAAGGTTTGGAAGTTTCGACGGCAAAACCTTAGGTTCAAATTGCGATTCGTCGTAGTTGGGCGAAAAATCGACCGTCTCCTTGTAGAGGTCTTCTAGCACCTCTCCGCTTATTCTGTCGAGCCGCGCCTCGGTATACCTCATGGCGGCCGGAGGATCGTCTACAGAACCAAAATTGCCTTGCCCGTCGATTAGCGGATAACGTAATGAGAACGGCTGGGCCATACGCACCATCGCGTCGTATATGGCAGAGTCGCCATGCGGGTGATATTTACCCATGACGTCACCAACGGTTCTTGCCGATTTTTTGTATGCCTTGTTATATGTGTTTCCGTTCTCGCTCATCCCGAAAAGGATGCGTCTGTGAACAGGCTTTAATCCGTCGCGAACGTCCGGCAGGGCGCGGGAAACTATGACGCTCATCGAATATTCGAGGAACGACGACCTCATTTCGTCTTCGATAGATATCGGAAGTACCGATGTATCCGCTGTTTCGCTCATGCCAACCCTTTGATTTATATAACCTTACATCTTCAAGCAGGAAAGAGGGATTATACCATTTTACAGACGCTTTTTCAGCCCTTTTCTTGCATGATAAGCCATTTAATATCAGCAAGTTACACAAAAGCAACTTAAAGTAGAAAAAACACTTCTATATAAGCGCCTTCAAAGTTCGCATTTCGTGTAGCTTTACTTCATTTTTTAAAAAATAAAGTAGCTTTACTTGACAAAAAGGCTAAAACGGCTTATTATTCAACCATAAATCATAATTTCATGGAAACCATGAGCAACACAGCAACAAAACAGTCCGGCGGCGCAATTGCAAGAATACGTGGTCTGGCTCCATCTCTTCTGCCCGCCGAAAAAAAAGTGGCGTTATATGTGATGAAAAATGCAGACGAGGTATTGGCTCAGTCGATAGGTGAGGTAGCCGCCGGAGCAGAAGTTTCTGAAGCCACGATTATAAGATTTTGCAGAACTGCAAAGTTTTCAGGGTTTGCGAACATGAAAATAGCTCTTGCCCGTGAGTTCGTTACGCCGCTCGCCTCTACGCTTCACGAAGATATAACAGAAAAAGACAATTCGGCGACTCTTGCCCGCAAGGTTTTTGGTGCCAATATAGATACTCTGCAAGAAACCTTAAGCGTTTTAGACCCTGTCGCCGTTGAAGACGCAAGCCGCCACATAAACGGCGCGGGCAAAACCTTGATAATAGGTGTAGGCACATCTGCCCCTATCGCGCTTGAAGCATACTCAAAGTTCATGCGGCTTGGGTTACCGGTTACCCTGCAAAGCGACGCACACCTTATGATGATGGAAGCGGCCCTTTTAAAAAAGGGGGACGTCGTGCTTGCCATAAGCCATTCAGGCTCCACTATTGACCCTGTAGAAACTGTAAAAGTTGCGCGGTCGGCAGGCGCAGGCGCCATTGCGATAACAAACAACCTTCTATCGCCTCTGGCGAAAGCGTGCGACATAACACTTGTAACTGCAAGTAAGGAAACAAAATTCAGGGCAGAGGCACTATCTTCCCGCATAGCCCAATCGAGCATTCTGGACTTACTTTATGTTTCGCTTGGGCTTAAAAACCAGAAACGGGCACTGGTTTGCGCACAAAAAATTGAAGACGTAATAACCGCAAAACAATATTGAACAAAATGGGGCAATAAAAATGATAAATCTTCGAACCTATGTTTTTTTAGATAGCCTGCAGGCGCAGTTGGCGACTTTCATCGGGGCGACCTCAAAAGGCTTTCCACCGATACCAGGAGTGGCTTCGCTATTTATCGAAATAGCACCGGGGCTATCTATCAACCGTGTGCTAGACGTTGCGTTAAAGGCAACGAAGGTTCAACCTGCCGTGCAGATCGTAGAACGTGCCTACGGGCTTTTGGAAGTTCACGACCAGGACAAAGGCGAAGTTATGAGCGCAGGTTCAGCAGTGCTCGACTTTTTGAACCTCAAAGAGGCAGACAGAATAAAGCCCAGGCTTGCGTCTAACCAGATCATACGGGCGATGGAGCCATACCAGTGCCAGCTTATAAACCGTAACAGGGGAGGCTCCATGATCCTGCCGGGTGAATCGCTTTTCATACTGGAAACCGAGCCTGCGGGTTACGTCATCTACGCCGCCAACGAAGCAGAAAAAGCGGCAAACGTAAAACTTATCGAGGTTCGCCCCTTTGGAGCTTTCGGAAGGCTCTATATGTCCGGCCCGGAGGCAGATATAGACGCGGCGGCGCAAGCGGCTGTGGCGGCAGTCGAAGGGTTAACCGGCGTTCCGCTTGTAAAAAAGAAATAACGTAAATTAAAAATTGTAATTGATAAATAAAAGGAGAAATTAAAAATGTCTGAAGCATTAGGGATGATAGAAACAAGAGGTTTTATCGGCATGGTAGAAGCCTCCGACGCGATGGTGAAAGCGGCGAGGGTTGAGCTTGTTGGTTATGAAAAAATTGGCGGCGGATATGTAACCGCAGTTGTTCGCGGCGATGTGGCGGCAGTTAAAGCGGCGACGGAAGCAGGCTCCCGCGCGGCAGAAAAAGTTGGCGAGCTTGTGTCTGTTCATGTAATTCCGCGCCCGCATAGCAATGTAGACACGGCTCTCCCATTGGGCAGGTCGAAGGTTGAGGCGTAAGTCATGTTGCTGGGGCAAGTGGTGGGGACGGTTGTCTCCACCCAAAAAACTGAAAGCCTGACAGGACTAAAACTCCTTCTTGTGCAAAACCTCGACATCACGGGGAAACCTGCAAAAGGTTATCACGTGGCGGCAGATTCTGTGCAAGCGGGCCTGGGCGATGTTGTTATCTACTCTACAGGTTCTGCGGCAAGGCAAACGGAGATCACAACCGAAAGGCCGGTTGACGCCGTTGTTATGGGCATTGTGGACACATGGGACGTTAACGGGAAACCTGCGTTTAACAAATCAGAACCACTGGAAGTGGCTGATGTTTAGTTCCGGCGCAATTGATGACAACAACATTATGCGCAAGATCGCAACTTGATTGATGAATGTAAATTTTAGTCATATAACGGATTGTAAATCATGAATCTGGATAATGCTCAGATAGCGAACATAGTGAGCCGCGTGGTGGCAAGGCTTGAAAAGAATCCTGTGGGGGAAAGCACCACCGAGCTTACTATAAGCAAACCTTCAGCAGACCTGCCATCTAAATCTATCGGGCTTTACGCCACTGTGGACGAGGCGGTAGCATCCGCGCGCGAATCGTTTATCGCGCTGGCAGACACGCCACTTGAATCGCGCAAAAAATTTATAGAATCGATGCGCTCTGCCGTGCGGGCAGAAATAAAAAGCCTGTCCGAAATGGCGGTGGAGGAAACGGGCCTTGGACGGGTGAAAGATAAAATCGCTAAAAATAAATTGGCGGTTGAAAAAACTCCCGGCGTTGAGGTTTTGCAACCTTCCGCCTTTTCAGGTGATAACGGGCTTACCATTATGGAACGCGCCCCTTATGGAATTATAGGTTCCATATCGCCATGCACCAACCCTGTGGCGACGATTATATCTAACGCTATCGGGATGATAGCGGGCGGCAACGCTGTGGTATTCAACGCACATCCAACGGCTAAAAAAACAACCGCAACAATTATTAGCCTTTTAAACGGGGCGATCATAAAAGCGGGCGGCCCTGCAAATCTTTTAACCGCTATAGAAACTCCAACCATCCAGAGCGCACAAGAACTCATGACGCATAAAGATATCCGTATGCTGGTTGTAACGGGTGGCCCGGGTGTTGTGAGCGTCGCCATGAAATCTGGCAAAAAAGCTATCTGCGCAGGGCCCGGCAACCCGCCAGTAGTAGTAGACGAAACCGCCAACATCGATGAAGCCGCAAAACATATCGTAGATGGAGCCTCGTTTGATAACAACATCGTTTGCATAGTAGAAAAAGAAATTTTTTGCGTCGATTCAGTGGCCGATAACCTGCTTGAAAAGATGCGAGAACATGGCGCTTTAAAACTTTCGCCAATGCAAATTAAAAAGGTGGAAAAACTCGTTATAAACCGTGCGCCGGAAGATGAGAACGACCATGGCGAAATAAACAAGGCGTGGGTTGGCAAAGACGCATGGAAGATAGCACACGCTATTGGCATGGAAGCGGGCGAGGATGTCCGATTGCTCGTGTGCGATGTCGATAAAAACCACCCGCTCGTTGCCATGGAACAACTGATGCCTGTCATACCATTAGTGCGAATCAAAAACGTTGATGAGGGAATAGAGCTTGCCATGAAAGCCGAACACGGGTTCGGTCACACGGCTATAATGCATTCCACCAACGTAGATAACCTCTCTAAAATGGCGAGAGTTATTAACACATCCATCTTCATTAAAAACGGCCCAAGCGTGGCAGGGTTAGGCTTTGGCGGCGAAGGATACGCTTCTTTCACCATCGCAAGCCCGACTGGCGAAGGGATCACCACGGCAATACACTTCACCCGCGAGCGCCGTTGCACACTAAAAGACAGATTCAGGATCATCTAAAAAATGAACACAAGAGAGAGGGCATCTACTTTTCTTTTAGGAAAAAGAAAAGTCTTTCCGCTTATGCTCACTTCACAAATGGCCGGAGGGTTTTAGTATGCTACCCGATGTTGCGAGAGATGCGGGAATTATCGGCGCGGGCGGTGCAGGGTTCCCCACGCATGTAAAGGTCGGCACGCCGGTTGAAAATATTATCGTGAATGGGGCGGAGTGTGAACCTTTGATGAGCGGCGACCAGTGGCTCATGGAGAATAGAGCTGGCGAAATGCTTGCGGGGGTATCTGCCGTGGCCTGCGAGTTTGAGGCGAAGCTTAAAAAAAGACCACGTGTTGTAATCGGCATAAAGAAAAAATACAAAAAGGCGATTGAAGTTATTGGCTCTGCGATTAGCGGAAGTAACATGGAAGTTTTGGAACTCCCCAATATCTATCCTTCCGGTGACGAGCAGTTTTTGGTTTACGAAGCGACCGGTAAAATAGTGCCGGAAGGTGGCATACCGCCAATGGTTAACTCACTCGTTATGAACGTGGGAACATTGGTTCAGCTAAACGACGCGTTAGGTGGAGCGCCCGTTACGGAAAGAACCGTAACGCTTGGCGGAGCCGTGGCAAACCCGTGCGTTACATCGTTACCAATCGGCACTTCTTTTGCCGAAATAATCCCGCAACTTGGGCCTCTCGTTGATGATTATGTAATTCTGGTTAACGGCCCCATGATGGGACGTATAACAGAAGACCTCTCGGAAGTGACGACAAAAACTATGGGCGGGCTTTTTGTTTTACCGAAGCGCCACAGCCATGTTCGCAGGATGCGAAGGCCAATTGCGACCGAAATAAAACTTTCAAAATCGGTATGTGAAGTGTGCCGATATTGCACCGACTTCTGCCCACGTTTTTTGCAGGGCCATTCGCTTGAACCGCACAAGATCATGCGCGTTATAAATTATGACCGCGACCTCGACACTAAAACCATAACAAGCGCACAACTTTGTTGCGAGTGCGGCGCGTGCGACCTTTGGGCCTGCCCCATGTCTTTATCACCACGCGTGATATTCCGCGAGTTCAAGAAAAAGTTAAACGAAGCGGGAATAAAAAATACGCACAACAACACTGAACCCAAAATCGATCCGCAACGAAAGTTCCGTGGCATACCAACAGAGAGGTTAACGGCAAGGCTGGGGCTTACGGAATATGATATCCGGCCACCTTTCAGAGATAATCCGTGGAACGTAACCTCCGTAAAAATCTTGTTGAACCAGCATGTAGGTGCCCCGTCAATTCCGATCGTTGAAGCAGGCGAACGGGTAGCTAAAAACCAGCAAATAGCAAAAATACCAGATAAAAAACTGGGCGCCATCTACCACGCGTCTATAACCGGCATGGTTACTAAAACTGATTCAAACAGCATAACGATAGAAAAACAATGAATGAAATAAATGAACCGGCAGTAGCGTTAATAGAATTACGTTCCATAGCGCGTGGCATAAAAACAGCCGACGAGATGGTGAAAAAAGCCCCGATACGCCTTATGGAAGCACGCACTGTTTGTCCCGGCAAATACATAATCGTGGTAACGGGGGAGGTTGGCTCTGTCGAAGAAGCTTATAAAGCGGGGATAGAAACTGGAAAAGAAATGGTGGTAGACGATCTTTTCCTCCCCAACGCGCATGAGCAACTGATCCCTGCAATGGAAGCGTGCGTGGAAGTTGATAAAATCGTATCGCTCGGCATACTCGAAACCTTTTCAGTTGCATCGGTAATTCGCTCTGCAGATTCTGCGGCGAAAACGGCAGACATCACTTTGATAGAGCTTCGCATGGCGAACGGGCTTGGCGGCAAATCTTTTTTTACCATGACGGGCGAGTTAAACGAGGTGGAGGCGGCAATGGAAGCCGGCGTCTCTTTAATAGAGGAGGAAGGGGCGCTCTTGTGCAACGAGATCATCCCCAACCCTCACAATGATATAAACCTTAAACTGTTATAAACAAAAATGCATTTAGCTAAGGTGATAGGGCGGGTAGTCGCCACAAAAAAACATGAGGCGTTAGAAGGCGTAAAACTTCTTTTGATTCAGCCTGTAGATCATGAAGGAACTCCCAAGAGCGAGCCGATTGTTGCGACAGACCCGTTTCAGGCAGGCGAGGGTGAAACGGTCGTTTATGTTACGGGGCGTGAAGCGGCGCTTGCGCTGGATGAAACTTTTACACCGGTGGATGCGGGAATAGTCGGCATTGTAGATTCTATCAACCATGAGGAAGGATAGATGAAACTTGCAAAAGCAGTGGGCAACATACAGGCCACTATAAAACACGAGGCGTATCGCGGGCACAAGATAATGATCGTCCAGCCCCTGGATGAAAATTTGCAACCTGACGGCGCAACTTTTCTTGCGGTCGATTTTGCGCAGGCGGGCCCGGGTGACATTGTAATCGTCGCCGTGGAAGGAAACGCTTCTCGCCAGCTTTTTATGGATAATAACGCACCGGTTCACTCTGTTATAGAGGGCATTGTGGACAGCGTGGAAAGAGGATAAAAAGATGAAATCTGAAAGCGCTATAAGAAAAGACATTGTTGAAGTCTGCAAACGTATTCATACCAAAGGCTGGATAAGTTCTACAGACGGTAACGTCTCCGTCCGTTTGCCCCGCAACCGCATACTCATAACGCCCACCGGAATTCATAAAGGTTTTATGAATGAGCGCGACCTTATAATAATCGACATGGATGGAAAGCTTGTTTCAGGCAAACTAAAACCTTCCAGTGAAGTTGCCTTGCATCTTGAATGCTACAACGAGCGGCCCGATATAAACGCGGTTGTTCACGCACACCCTACCATGTCTGTCGCATTTTCTTTAGCCGGTATCAAGCTTGCAAAATGCATGTTGCCGGAAGTGGTGTTTACATTAGGCTCTATCCCAACGGCGGACTATGCCCCTCCGGCAAGTTCTGAAGCGCCAAAATCGATAAAAAAATATATAAAAGATTTCGACGCCATCATTTTAGAGCGGCACGGAAGCGTTACCGTTGGTGGCGATGTATTCCTGGCATATAACACCCTGGAGCGGATGGAACATGTGGCGGAAATTACTTACCACGCAAGACAGCTTGGCAACATCACACCTTTAAGCCAACAGCAGATTGAACAGCTACAGGCGATAGGGGACGCAAAAGGGTGGCCGAAACGAAAGTTATTGCAAGATAACTGTAACGACTGCAACGCATGCGGAAAACACTCGCCGGAGCGCAATTCCTGTTCCGCCGCAGAAGTGCCTGCGCCAGTGGGAAAACCTGCCACAGGTAATAGTTTAACCGCAACTATCGCCGAAGAGATTTTGCAGGAACTAAAGCGCGCAAGCTAGAACCTTGGAACCCGCGCAAACAACGCACATGTTTTATCATCAGGCCGATTGCGTGTTTCATCTGTCTGATGTAGGATTATCTCCGTAAGTTCGATCGTTACTAAACCGATATGGAGAGTGAGTTCGCATGCCTCCCTTGCTTGAGTTGTCAGCCTTAAAAGTCTATTTTTACACACAGGACGGCGTGGTAAAAGCCGTTGACGGTGTTTCATATTCCGTAAACGCCGGAAAAACATTGGGCGTGGTTGGTGAATCTGGCTGTGGCAAAACAGTCTCGGCAATGGCGATCCTCCGTTTAATATCTCAGCCGGGAAAAATAGTTGGCGGTTCCATAATGTTCGAGGGTCAAGACCTCACAAAAATCCCTGAAGCCAAAATTAGACAAGTGCGTGGCAATAGAATCTCCATGATTTTCCAGGAACCGATGACTGCGCTAAACCCCGTGTTTACCATTGGCAACCAGATTGCCGAAGCGGTTAGGCTTCATCGTGGCGCAAGCAAGCAGGAAGCATATGACGCCGCTATAAAAACATTGGAGAAGGTCGGCATCCCGTCGCCTGCAAAACGTGTTCATGAATATCCGCATCAGCTCTCAGGTGGAATGCGCCAAAGGGCGATGATAGCCATGGCGCTGGTTTTAAACCCAAAGCTTGTGATAGCGGATGAACCAACAACGGCACTCGACGTT
>UOGC01000036.1_pt1 | contig 16566 bp, 13 predicted proteins | sample 1988541 | NCBI WGS metagenome assembly UOGC01 (sample SAMEA4712194, study PRJEB27164) | hydrothermal vent metagenome | biome: marine basaltic hydrothermal vent biome; feature: marine hydrothermal vent; material: mineral | place: Pacific Ocean | collected 2011-06-14/2011-07-23 | depth 1689 m
TAATACCCTCCAGAATGGGCAAGTAGACACTAAAAGTTGTGCCCTGCCCAGGCTCGCTGTAAACTGTTATCAGGCCGCCATGGTCACGCACAATCCCGTGAACCACAGAAAGCCCCATGCCGGTTCCTTCACCCACCTTCTTTGTTGTAAAGAAAGGTTCAAAAACACGCTCAGCCGTTTCCTTGTCCATCCCGTGCCCCTCGTCGCTTATAGTCAGGCGAACATATGAACCGGGCGAAACAGTGCTGTATAGCAATGCAAAATCTTCGTCGACCTCAAAACCCTCAAGGCTTATATCCAGCACTCCACCATTCTCACGCATGGAATGCTCAGCGTTCGTGCAAAGGTTCATAACCACCTGCGTTAGATGAGTGCGGTGCGCCATTACGGGGGGAAGATTGTCGTTTATATTTTCACGAATCGAGACGGTAGAGGGGATTATGGGACGTAGTATGTTAAGTGTATCCCTCACAACCGCCTGCACATACACAGGGCTTACTGCCCGCTCTCCGTCTCTGCTAAACGCCAATATCTCCGCCACAAGTTCTTTGGCACGGGTGCCGGCCTTTAGCGCGGCGTCAAGGTTCCCTTTAGCCTCGCTACCTTCTTTTAAGTCATTATGCGCAAGCTCGGCATAGGCAATTATACTTGTCAGAATGTTATTAAAATCGTGCGCTATACCGCCTGCAAGCGTGCCTATCGCCTCCATCTTTTGTGAAGAGCGAAGCTTACGTTCAAGCTTCAGGTCGTCTGTCACGTCTCGCTGGAGGCTTACATAGTTAACTATCGCCCCGCCTTCTCCACGAATGGGAGATATCACGCCGTCAGAATCAAAAAGGGAGCCATCTTTTTTTTTGTTAATAAAACGCCCTCGCCACACTTTGCCAGAAGAGATTGTGTTCCACAAAGTTTGATAAAACGCTTCGTCATGTTTTCCACTGGCAATGATGTCAGGCTTTTTGCCAACCACTTCTCGCCGATCATAGCCAGTTACATTCTCAAAAGCCGGGTTAACGTATTGAATCACCCCGTCCTTGTCCGTCACCATCACCATCTCGGCCGCCTGTTCAACAACTGCCGCAAGACGTTTGGTTTCATTTTCTGCCTGTTTACGATCTTCTATCTCAAGCCTGAGCCGCTCATTCGCCACGGAAAGCTCTTTTGTACGCTCTACAACACGAACCTCAAGTTTTTCCTTGGCTTCTTTTAACTCTTTTTGCGATTTTTCCAGCCAGACTTCAACTTTGCTTAAAATTATATAAAACAGAATGAATAAAACAGCTCCGACAAAAAGGCAAATAGCGATTATCAGCAAAACCGATGTAAAATCAGCGGCGGACTCAGCAGAAATATCACGCAAAATCACCATACTGGCAACGTTTTTACCCGCGATATCCGACAGTGAAACCATGCTAACGTCGTAATACTTTCCCTTGTACGAGATTTCGCTCAAGGAGTTTTTGATTCTTGGCGTTTCAGAAAAAGCTTCTTTGTGGGCCGATAGAACTCTCCTTAGCTTTTTCGGCAAAATAGATAATGTTGAGCTAACGATAACCGATTCGGAAAAAATGTCCCAATCATGGTTACGTCCAAGGGCGAGCATTCCTTTTTCCCATTTGGCGCGGTCAAGATACTTCTTTTTAATGGTAACAGCCACCTCAACGCCAATTATTTTTTTAAGCTCACCTATGATGTTCTCTATTTCCTTCCCAAGCTCAACATAACCTGCCAGTTTGCCGTCAATCATCCATGGTGAAACCATACGCAAGGTTAAATAACCAACCTTCCCAAGCTCCAGCCCATACACCATTTGTTGCGTTTTCTCCGCTCTTAAGGTCGTTACCCTGTTTATCGTGTCACCATAATCATCTGGCCTGTTCATCCTGATTTTCGTCACACGTTTTTCGTCGCGCACATAAAAATGGGTTATCCTCTGGTTTTGCTTAAGGTCATGGTAGATGGGGCGGCCCGCCGCCATCAGGGCGTTTCGGTCACCGCTACGCATGGCGGCTTGAAGCTTTTTATCGGCAAGGATAAATTTCATGGCAACTTCCATCACCTCGGCATCGGAACGGAGCTTTTCTTCAAAGAGTTTTAATACTGAGAGGCTGGTTGAATACGAGGTATCCTCCAGGTCTTTTTTGTGAGTAAGGAAGGAGTTAAAGATGAAAGCGCCTAATAAAAGAACGAGCGCCAACGTAAACGGGCCAAGAACCCAAAGCCTAAAATTTATTTTTTCCACAACCTAGCTGTTCGCTCCCAAGCAGGTTGCCCCGCAAAAAAACGATAACCGCTATCGCTCTTACAGGAGCAAGAACAAAATCACGCACAAACTTTAAACAAGTTCAGGAGAAAGATATACGGCTGTAACTTGCCTAGAGTGTATCGCATTTTTTTATACCGCGCTACTTGTCACTTGTTTATATCAACCAACCGCTTACCGAGTGTTCAGGGCTACATGGGGAATGCGGGAAGCGAGTGCAAAAAAAAACGCCGAGCAGTGGAATAACCCACTACCCGGCGCAAAGTAAACTACTTAACGATAGATCTTAACCTTTGAAGTTAAAGATCATCATCAGGTAACCCCATGTGGAGTCGCCATCATCGCCGCCACGAACAGAAACTGCATCGCCTGCGTCAAAGAAGGAGTAGCCACCAACAACCTTGATGCTTTTGGAAGCTTTGTAGACAGCTGTAAGATCGAGCTCACCGCCGGCCTGATCTTCGCTACTGCCAGCTTTTGCGGCAAGAAGGGTTTTGGTACCAGCAACGTTCAACCAATCGCCTTTACCTTCGGTCAACTGGAAGAACCAGTAGGTGGCCTTAAGGGTAAGGTTATCGGCAGGTTTGGCAACAGCATGGATAGCATAGGCAGTTGTGTTGCCCCAGCTGAAGTTATCCATGTAACCGTAGTGTCCGTGGTTCGTGTGGAACGGGAACACAAAGGTTTTCTGCTTGTTATCTGTGGAGTCATCGTCACCGGAACCGGAAACGAACTCACCACCAACTGCAAACATACCGAGACTATACATAGCCTTGACAGCAACAGCATAAGCTTCCTGGTCGATGTTAGCGCGATCGTCCCATGTGCCGCTCTGGATAACACCTTCGGCAGTGGCTTTAAGGCCACCAACTTTAACAGCCGCACGTGCGCCGTATGTCCAGATGTCTTTAGTCTGAACGCCGCCGCTGGAATCTCTCCAGTTTAAGGCATAGACATCGAGAGTTACGCCATCGGTAATACCGATAACAGCATATGCACCATAGATGTTGGCATCGGAATCTTCATCAGCAATACCTTTAGTGGTGACGTCTTCGCGAACTTTAGAAGCAAAGAGGTCAAGTTTCACGTTACCAAGGTTTAACATTGCTTTGAATGCATCATGCGTACGGCCCTGATCCACCCATCCGAGGTTTCCTAACAGTCTCTGATCACCATAAACAAGTGTCTGGCGACCAATTTTAAGAGACAAAGGTGAACCTTTAATGCTGTCTACCTGGAAATAAGCCTCGAAAATATCGACGCTCTGTTCTTCCTGGCTGGTGCTGGTATTGGCAGAATCACCCCATTTTTTTACGTCTTGTAACGTAATTTTGGCAGAAACGCCATCTTCAGCCTGTACATTGGCGCTAAGGCGAACCCTGTTACCAATAAAAGCTTTCTCTGTGCCAGCAAAATGCTGGTTGTCTGCTGTCTCAGGACGGGTCCTGAGCTGGCCGCTAAAATCGACCGATGCGGCATAAGACTGTGACGACATAGCGATCACTAGCATGCCAATAATGCTAAATAAAACTGATTTTCTCATAAGCTCCCCTTTGTTGCTCCTCTAAAAAGTTGACAATTTCGCGGCTCTAGAAACCGCATGTTCGATTGCCCCATAATCCACAAAAACCGATTCTTTCTATATAAGGCAGTCATCCCTATAAAACCGGCCCCCATGAAACACAGGGCAAAACCTTTAACAAAGATAAAGTGAGGGAAGTTTACCAGCATAATTTTAAATTTTCAAGAAGTTTTTATTAATCATAGCAATATTTATCTCCCGTTTTTTCCGTTTGTTAGACCAAATCTAACCGCCAACATTTAAAACGCCGACACCAACCGAAGGTAATACATCTATTTCTGATTGCCATTGCACTCTTGGGCATATATTTTTACACCAGTTTTTACCCAGAGTTAACCATTTGAAACATATAAGCTTAACCAGCAAAACCGGCACTTGCCCGAACAGCTGAAAAGCCTTGAAATTTTATTACTATAGTCGCATTTTTTATAATATAATTATGCCAAAGGAGAGATAGATGGATATGCAACAAGACAACGAAGAAGCAAAGATAATCAAAGAGTTTTTTGACGATTACGCAGAACAGTTCACCCTGATGGAGCGAGAGATAAGCAACGGCCACGAACAGAGCAGTAAGGAAAGGACTAAAAACTGGATAAGCACATTCCACAAGCTCCGTGGGGCGGCCGGGCTCTTTGGGCTAGACACCGTTTCGGCAAAAGCTGGCGTGGCCGAGGATATGTTAAACCTGAATGAACTCCCGCCCACAGAGATGGTTTCCAAAATTTCAGATTACATATCTGAAATAAAGACGCTCATAAAGATAGCGCAGGAAGATACAAGCGCCCAACAGGACACGGATGCAGACGAGGCAATTTCAACGGTGCAACCTGCCTCAACCGTTTTGCCGGAAACAGGCTTAACGGAGCCGAAACTAAAAACCCTCATCGTTACAAACGACACGAAACTTAAGACCACAATAGAAGGAGCGTTACCATTCACCCGGTTCACCGTGTCAAACGCAGGTTCGTTGCATGATGTAATGTCCGACATCATGCGAAACGGCCTGGATACGCTCTTTTATGATCTCGACATTCAGGGTGAAGACGGTTTTCAGGTAATAGACAGCGTGATTTCCTTTCAATCGTGCAAGAAAACCAAAATTGTTTTGCTTGCAAACACGTTAACCATCGAGCTTCGCAAATCAGCCGCCCAAAGAGAAGTTATCGGCCTGCTTGCAAAACCTGTGGAGCCAAACTCATTTTCACAATGGGTAGATATAATGCTCAACCCGCTTGAAAATGAGCCGCGCTTTTTAGTGGTAGATGACGATAGTCATTTCCTGGCTGGCCTCACATTAGCGCTTGGCCGGGAAAAAATGCAGGTCTTTTCAATTCAGGACCCACAAAAATCGCTTGAAGCCATAACGAATATCCGCCCACATCTTATAATGCTTGACATAGACATGCCGGGCCTGAACGGGCTTGAGCTTCTTGCCATGATAAAACAGGCTCCACAATTCTGCTTTATTCCGGTAATCATCGCAACAGGTAGCGAAACTTCCAAACACCGCCTTGCCGCATGGAAACTGGGGGCAGACGATTTCGTCCTTAAGTCGCAGGCGGTTGAGATGATTCCCAGAATAAGGGCCAGGCTTCGCGATGCCGTACAAAAACAGAACCTCACCAGAATCGACGCGCTTACGGGCCTTTCAAACAGGCGGCGATTCGAGGAAGAATATGAAGCCCGGGCTTCCACCGCACAAGCGCAACGCTGGCAGGTTTCCATCGCAATTATCGACCTTGACAATTTCAAGCTGATTAACGACACCTACGGCCATAGCACGGGCGACATGGTTTTGCGCGAGTTTGGGGCGCTACTAAAATCAAGGTTCCGCAGTTCAGACCTTGTTTGCCGTTACGGTGGCGAAGAGTTTGCCATGGTTCTTATGGCAGTAGGCGTGCAAAAAGCCGTTGAACTGCTTAAATCTGTGCAGGAAACCTTGCAAAACAAAAAATTTGTGGCTGGCGCAAAGGAATTTGGCATTTCGTTTAGCGCGGGTGTGGCCTCCATCTCATCTGGCAAAACAGCAAAGTCGGCACTAGTAAACGCCGACAAGGCACTTTATAAAGCCAAAAATAGTGGCAAAGGCAAAATCATATCTAACCTGGGAGCGAACAATGAATAGAACCGTAATACTCGGCGAAGACGAAAAAAATATCGCCACGCTCATAAGGTTTAAGTTAACCAAAATTGGCCTTAACGTTAAATGGTTCGCCACCGGCCCGGAAATTTTAGACGCCGTTATAGCAAATCCGCCCGACCTGCTTTTGCTAGACCTTATGCTTCCCGGCATGACAGGTTTTGAAATAGTCGAAAATTTGCGCAAAGAAAAAGCCACGGCAACCCTCCCTATCATTCTGCTATCGGCCAAGGGACAGAAGGCTGACATAGAAAGAGGTTTGGGGTTAGGTGCCACAGAATACATGATGAAGCCGTTTGACATGAATGACCTTGTTGCCACCATAAATAAATATCTTCCGGCGGAAACAACAGAAAAGGCAAAAGACAATTAATAACGCAGATATGGGTAAAATTTAATGGAACCCTCTTATCAGGCAGGAAAAAAACTGCCGCCACTGTTTCTTACAGGTGTAATTGCCATCTGCATGGCACCCTCCATATTAAATCAGTTCGGGGTGGATTTCGGCACTCAAACAGATTTGGCCAATTTCCAATATTATAAAAATATATCTACGCATAAAATAGTGGACGAGATGCACCATGCGCTCAAAGGGAGTTTCACTCATACCCTGCTTGAATGGAGTGCGTTTTGCGTCGCAATATTTACCGTGATTCTGGCTTTCGTCCATTTCCACCTTAAAGGCTCAATCGTGACGCCGGTGGTAGGCATAGCCCTGTTTCTCGCCGGAAGCATGGACGCCTTTCACACGCTGGCCGCCACGCGCCTTATAGAAGCTGTCGCGGATAACAAGGATCTTATTCCGTTCACATGGGCCATATGCAGGCTTTTTACCGCGTTCATAATGATTGCCGGTATGGGAATAGCCTTGATAACGGGCATGAGGCAACACAGGGGAGGGATGCGGTTTGTAATCCTGATAAGCATGGCTTTCGGGTTCATCGCATATTCTATCATTAGCTACTGTGCCACAAGTGCCAACCTGCCCAACACCATGTTTCCAGATTCCATCATAACCAGGCCGTATGACGTGGCTCCGCTTATTCTTTTTACCATCTCAGGATTAACTATATTCCCGAAAACATACAAGGCAATGCCAAGCTATTTCACACACGCGATAGTGATAAGCATGATCCCGCAAGTGGCAACCCAGTTCCACATGGCTTTAGGTTCCACCGCACTTTTTGACAACCATTTCAATATCGCTCATTTTTTGAAAATCACAGCCTACATAGTTCCTTTCGCAGGGCTGGTATTTGACTATATTTTCACATACAAAGCTGAAGAAAAAGCGGTAGAACAGCTAAAAGTTGCTCAAAGCAACCTTATTAACATAACGCAGGAGTTAGTGGCCTCTAACAAAGATCTGGAAGCTGAAATTGGGGAGCGCACAAAAAAAGGAAAAGCGCTTGTAGAGAGTGAAACACATATGCGGGCCATCCTTAATTCTGCTGTAGACGCCATCATCACGACAGACGAAAAAGGAACCATAGAATCTTTCAACCCTTCAGCCGAAACGATGTTCGGCTATTTGGCAAAAGAGATAAAAGGAAAAAATGCCAAGATGCTAACGCTCTTCCTTAGCAAGCAGGAAGATGAAAACTACCTTGAAAAATATTTCGAAACAGACAAACACAATATAATCGGCAGAACAACAGAAGCCATGGGGCTAAAAAAAGACGGAACGACGTTCCCCATGACAATGTCTATAAGCGAAGTTACGCTTGATAACAAAAAGCAGTATACGACAATCGCACGCGACATCACCGATATCAAGATTGTAGAAAAGATGCTAAAAGATATCGCAGACGAGCTTCGCGAGGAAAAAATACAAACAGAGCTTATCCTGAGCGGCATTGGCGAAGGAGTCATCGTAACTGACCTTGACAACAAAACCTTACTCACAAATAACCTGGCTTCAAGCCTGCTTGGGCTTTCCGGCGATAACACCTTTAACAAGGCGGTCGAAACAATGTTAATCAATTGCGATTTAAAACCGGGCCAACTTGCAGACCTTTTAACTGGTGAGGTACAAGGTCTCACAATTGACGTTATCCACCCCGTAACAAGAACCTTGAGCATCACAGGTTCTGATTTTGTTAACGCGGACAACACCGTTGCGGGCAGGGTTTACGTCCTTCACGACATTACGCGGGAAAATGAAGTTTCTAAAATGAAAACTGAGTTTATATCCACGGTATCCCACGAGTTAAAAACGCCACTGGCATCGGTGCGCGGATATGTTCAGCTTATAAAGGAAGGGGACGCAGGAGAGATAAACGAAACGCAGGAAGAATTTCTGGGTGTGGTGCTGAGTGAAAGCGACAGGCTAACGAGCCTTATAAACGACCTTCTGGACGTTGAAAAGCTGGAATCAGGAAATATCACATTAAAAAAGACACATTTAAATATTGCGAAGCTTGCAAAGGATGTGTTCACAACGATGGACAGGCTTGCGAATGAAAAAGGTATCACCATGAAAATCACACACCAGGACGAAGAAGTGCTGGTCATGGCAGATAGAAAACGTATGCACCAGGTTTTGGCCAACCTTATATCAAACGCCATAAAATATACGATGGAAGGAGAAATGGGGATTGATTTCATATCGAGTAACGGATATGTAGAAATTATAGTTTGGGACACGGGAATAGGTATTACCCCAAAAGAACAGGAACGCCTGTTCGAAAGATTCTACAGGGTGGATAACAGCATGACGCGTGAAGTGGGCGGCACGGGCTTGGGTCTTTTCATCACAAAAAATATAATCGAACTTCACGGAGGTTCCATGCGCGTTGAAAGTGAAAAGGGAAAAGGGAGTAGCTTTATTTTAAGCCTGCCTGCAGGAAATATCGACGAGTGAAACAGAAAAAGTTCTCATTTACGGCAGTATCCGTTTTTCCCTGTATCTGTAGCGACGATGACTATATAATGATTTTTTCCATCAACGTGTTGACTGCGAGGAACTCATGCGAATAGGTGTTCTTACAGGTGGGGGCGACTGCCCCGGGTTAAACGCGGTTATCCGCGCCATCGTCCGAACCGGATATTACGAATACCACGACGAAGTTATCGGTATACGCGACGGGTTCTCAGGCCTTATACGCAACAGAACACACCCCCTGGACATGGGGAGGGTTTCCGGCATCATGCCGCGTGGCGGCACTATTTTGGGCGCGTCTAACAGAGACAACCCTTTTGATTATGCCGAACATGTAAACGGCGGCATGACAACCACCGACGTTTCCGACACCGTGGTTGAAAATTACCATAAAAATAAATTGGACTGCCTCATTGTCATCGGCGGAGACGGCACGCTTGATATAGCGCACAAGTTTATTGCAAAAGGGCTAAACATCGTTGGCATCCCCAAAACCATAGATAACGACCTTAACGCAACTGAGGTAACCTTTGGGTTCGACACCGCCGTTGGAACCGTGGTAGACGCCCTTGATAAACTTCACACGACGGCGGAATCGCATCACAGAATTATGGTGGTGGAAGTTATGGGGCGTTATGCCGGCTGGATAGCCGTTGCCTCTGGAATAGGCGGTGGGGCGCACATCATCCTCATACCTGAAATACCTTTTGACATAGATAAACTCGTGCAAAAAATATACGAGCGTAAAGGACGCGGGCGTCACTTCACCGTTATCGTTGTTGCCGAAGGGGCGACTCCCGCAGGTGGCGAAATGATTATTAAACGAACCGTTGAAGGTGCCCCGGAGACTGTAAGGCTTGGTGGAATAGGCGAACAGGTGGCAAACGAGCTTGAAAAGCTCACTAACATAGAATCGCGTTGCACCGTGTTGGGGCATATACAAAGGGGCGGCACACCTTCCGCTTTTGACAGGATTTTAGCTACCCGTTACGGAAGTGCGGCTGTTGTTTTGGCACACGAGGGTAAATTCGACCATATGGTGGCGCTTCATTCGGCAGATATTGTGCCGATGCCGCTATCTGAAGCTTTACATAAAATGAAACGAGTAGACCTTAACGGAAGCCACATAAAAACTGTGCGAATGACGGGTATAAGCTTTGGCGATTAAATAAAAATTGTTCATGGCCTCCGCAACCTTGCCGGGGAAATTAGATTAGTTACGGTTAGCCTTGGGGAATAGTTGAGATGAAGATTGTTCATGGCCTCCGTAATCTTACCGAAAAAATTAGATTAATTACGGTTAGCCTTGGGAAGTAGTTGAAATGAAGATTGTTCGTGGTCTCCGTAATCTGACCGAAAAAATTAAAAGTCCGGTTGTGGCGCTTGGGAATTTTGATGGTGTTCATGTTGGGCATCAGGAAATTTTTAAAGTTGCTTGCAAGAGGGCAAGTGAGATAGACGGAACGCCCGTGGTTTACACGTTCGACCCGCACCCGTTAAAAATTCTTGCCCCGGAACAAAACCTTACGCTTCTTACCACCTTTAAAAAGAAGATGGAGCTTATCTCGGTTTGCGGAATAGAAACGACGGTATGTGCAGATTTTACGCGCAACTTCGCTAAAATCCACCCAAGGGATTTTGCACTTAAACTCAAAGAGAGTTTTGATATGGACTCTATCGTTATCGGGCACGACTATTCTTTTGGAAAAGGAAAAGTTGGCGGGGTCGATTATTTAAAAAAAATGGGAGACGAACTTGGGTTTTCCGTTTATGTGGTTAACGCCGTTATGGTAGACGGAAAGCGTGTATCGTCTACACTGGTGCGCTCTTTGGTAGGAGATGGACATGTTAAACAGGTTCAAAAACTCCTTAACCGCTACTATTCAATCGCCGGAAAGGTGGTATCCGGTTATCAGCGTGGCAAGGCCATTGGCTTTCCCACGGCGAACCTTGAAACCCCGTACGAGCTTATACCAGAGGTCGGGGTGTATGCGGCAATGGCGCGGATAGGTGGTGCTAGCGATTACTGCAAAGGCGTGGTTAACGTGGGATATAACCCAACATTTAACCGTGACGATTTTATAGTCGAGATTCACATGCTTGACCTTGACCACGATATATACGGGCAAGAGATAGAAATTTTTTTCGTAGACAGGTTAAGAAACGAAGTAGCTTTTAGCTCTGTAGAAACATTAAGACAACAAATAGAGAAAGACGTTGAAACGGCAAAAGGGGTATTAAGTGGCATAGTGGAAGTTGAAAATATGCCAGCAGGCCGCTGACTTCGCATGGAACTGTTAAAATAAAAGCATTAGGTAAAGCAGATTTGGGGGTAGGTGCCGATTATTTCACCAGCACAAACTGGCCCTCTGCCATAAATATTTTACCGTTATCCGTTTCTCCGGTCACTTTCCATCTATACGCCAAATTATCGGAAATCATATGGGCCGGAACAGTGGCAGTGGCTTCGGTTGTGGAACCTTCATAAACTTCCACGGGGCCGCCGGTTGTTATCCTGAAAAGTTTGATGTTATAAACCCTGGCATTTTTAAGATGAGCCCAGCTAAATAAAAAATCTTCGCCACTATTTTTAACGGAGAGCGCGGCAGGAGCTTCGCCAATTTTTCTGCCGGCATCGGCAAACCCGAAAGAGGGGCCTGCATGAGTTGGCTTTTCATAAAACGAAAACTGGTTATCAGACCCTAAATCTGTAAGGTTCGTTTTGGTTCCCCAAGGGCCCGCGACCATGAACAATAAAAGAACAACAGCAAAAGCATATGCCGGGGCTGGCGATGAAACCCACCTTGCAATGCGGTCGATAAAAGATGAAGTTTGTTCAGGCGTAGCCGGTGCTCCCTTAACAAGGTCATACGCTGTTTGTTTATATTTGGCCCCGATGCCGCTCATCGCAAGAATGCCTTCCGTCATTTTTGCGCTCGACCATGAAAAATATGCCGCTCTCTCAAAACAGATGTCGCAACCCGCAACGTGAGTTGAATATGTTTTCTTTTCATCCGCTGGCAGGCGATTGCCCAAAAAATCGCCCATAATTTCCGTGGGGATACATTCGTTTGTTAAAACAAGTTCTTTAACGTTACTCGTCGCGTCGTTTAAACCAAATTTAAAACTTTGCAGGGAGATAAGCTTTTCACGGCAAATAGCACATGAATCCATATGCATTTTGCCACGCGCCCTCCCCTTTTCATCGCTGGTTCTTGCGTCGGCAAATTCTAAAAGCTGTGCAACCGATAAATGTTTATTTTCCATTTTTCAAAGCGTCCTGATTAAACATCACGTCTTTAACCTAAACTCCAGTTTCTTCGAGAATCGACCGAAGCGCTAATGGAGTTATCGCCGTCTCCTTCTCGTTATAATTGGAACGGACAATGTCTGCAAGTTTCCGGATATTTTTTTCTATTTCATGAAAAACGTCTTTTTGAGTCGTTTCGGATATTGGTTTCCCGCTTAAGATGGGCAAGCCTAAGTTACTGTAAAAACGTAGAATATCTTTAGCCGTCATTTCCTTATTAAACCATAACCCCAAAAGTCGTCGTCCGTTTTTTGATATTTTTTCAAGCGATTCAGCGAGAACCCGATAGAAACGCTCAAGAGCTATTTGACTCTCGGCTGGCATATCGCCTGATTCAAGCTCAAAACCGATACCTGCGCCATTCCCATCTTGCGGAGCGTCTATCGGGTAAAAAACAGGGTCTTGTATAAGGTCTAGTGCTCCACTTTTAACAAGCGCGTCTTGCACATTTTTAATTGCGTTATGAGCCGTTTCCAACGAAACTTTAAGCTCCCGTGCAATAAAAGTCTCGTCTCGGCGCAAGCGCAAAAATACAAACACGGCCCGTTCGGTTTCCGGCAGGTTTTTAATCGCCACAGGCAATCTTTTTTTTGCAGACGGGCTTAAAATGTTCAACTAAAAATCGCCCCCCTTAAAAAGCTCTGCCGTATTTCCAGCGGAGCCAGTCGATATAAAACTCGCGCGCATTCAGAATGGTCCAGACGTAGGTTGAAAGAAGGCAGTTGTTTTTTCCTGTATACTTCACGACCCTGCGTTGTAACTGTTCGAATATCCAGATGTAGGTATCCATTCCTTCATCGCACTCAGGAAGGTCTGAAGGCGGCTTGGTTCCTTCTGTTTGCATCCAAAGGCTTGTGAGGCCGCAAAAATAGTCACCGGCACTGATTCTGCAATGCCCCTTGCACCACTCTTTTGATTTATACAAAACCCAGCCTGTGTGCTGTTCCACAAAAGCTTTCCATGCGCTCTCGTCGCCCGCCACTATCTTTTCTACTGTTTCTCTATCACGAATAACTTTAGGGCTGGTGGAACTTTTAGTTGCCATCGGCATAAACCGGCTAGCCTTCTTCCCTTATTTTTTCTACGTCTCTTTCAACCTTTGCTTCTATTTTTTCTTTTTCCTGTGCAAACCCTTCATGAAGAAGCTGAACGGATTCCGGCTCGCCCAAAACCTTGGCAATCCTGCTGTCCATCATGATTTCGGCTTCCGCTATTTTTGCTTTTGCAATGCTCCTTAGCTCTGCTATTTTTTTCTTTTGTTCATCACTTAGGCCCTTTCGACTTTGGCCCTCCATCTTGTTTGACTTCTCCATCGCTATCTCCAGCGCCGACTTCATCTTCTTTAACCTCCATAAGTTTTTGCGTCACCGATTCTTCCGGGACAAGTGTTTTAATTCGATATCCCGCTTTTAAAGGGGTGTTATGATCCATCGCGTTAAGTGTTGCGATGATAAGCGCGAGGCCCTTATCTTTAGCCGAATCTTCAGCGATAGAGCGAAAAGTTTCGCCCTCTTTCACTGTGTGTATTTTTATTTTATATGGTGGCAAGGTTCGCTTTCTCGCCTTTGGCTTGCCATATCGCAACCCGTCGATAGCGTCGAGATACCTGTCTCTGAAAAGCCCAATGGGGCCGCCACGGGCTTTTAGAATGTCGGCCTTGCCTTCCGCGTCGATAATTCTTTTTATCGTGTCAGGATGGGTGGCCTGAAACCCATGATAACCGCGAGCCCCCAGACGTTCAAAGTCTCGCATCGTATTTAAAAAATCTACGATGCCAGATGGCGTATAGCCTGAATCATAGGCAACGCTCATGCCAACCTGGTCGGACTCCATCTCCATCTCGCGGCCATAACCCATAAGTATCTGTGACGACAGGCTGGACGTAACGGTGAGCCATGCGGCGGCATTTTCGCGCACCTCCTGGCTCGCGGCAAGCCCGGCAAGCGTTAGCAGTAGCGAGCTCATGCTCTTTTTCATTTGCTTCACGGCATGATGCCCAATAACGTGCCCTATCTCGTGCCCCAACACTCCGGCCAGAGCCGCTTCAGAATTTAATGCGGCGAGAAGCCCGCGCGTTACATATATATATCCGCCCGGCAGGGCAAAGGCGTTTATCATCTCATGATCCAGCAGTTTGAAATGATATTCAAACCCAGGCTCGCTAACCGCAGACAAAACCTTCCTGCCTACCCGCTGAACGTACTTCTGCAGTTCCGGGTTATCGTATAAACCAAACTGGGCCACAATTTTTTTGTCGGTCTCTTTTCCTATAGTCTCCTCGTCTACTCCCTCAAACTGAGAGTAGGCCGGAACCACGGAAAGTAGCACCAGAATGGCGATGGCGGAAATGGATTTCCATTTAAATTTCATGATATAACTCATTTAACTTTTGGATTTTATCATACACTTGTGCGTAACACTATTATGAGCGTTTTTAGCGAGAATCTGGCAGGCGGCGGCTTTGGCGCTTTTGGAGCCTATGAACCAGATTTAGCAGGGGCAGACGCCGTGATACTCCCCGTTCCGTATGATGCGACGGTCTGTTATCAACCAGGCACAAGAAACGGCCCGCAGGCAATCATAAACTCGGCACCTCAGGTGGAACATTACGATTTTGATTCCGGCTTTAATTGTGAAGACTTGAAACTTACGCTGTTAAACGAGATTGAAATAGACGTCTCAGGCCCGGAAGCCATGATGGCGCGGATTGAAAAAGTTTACAGGGCCGTGGCCAAAAAGGTTCCTTTTATTCTTATGTTGGGGGGCGAGCATTCCATCACCCATCCCGCCGTTCGTGTTATGGCCGAAAAACATAAAGGTTCGTTATCCGTTGTGCAGTTCGACGCACACGCAGACCTGCGCGATTCATACATGGGCTCGCCGCACTCGCACGCATCCGTTATGCGCCGCGTTATCGATTTTGCGCCGATAACACAGATTGGTATCAGAAACGTTTCCAAAGAAGAAGCGGGGTTTATAAAGACTTCGGGCCATCCGGTTTATTACGCGCAAGACATTACCGGCAAGACCGACTGGATAGACGACATGGTTAAAGACTTGAACGAGAACGTTTATATCAGTGTCGATCTTGACGGGTTCGACCCATCCGTTATCCCCGGAGTCGGCACGCCTGAACCGGGCGGGCTTTCGTGGCGCGACGTTACAGAGGCTATAAAACGGATAGGGGAAAAACGCAATATCGTTGGTGCAGATGTTGTTGAGTTAAAACCTTTGCCAGGTTCCGTTCAGTCCGAATTTACAGCGGCGAAACTTTGTTTCAAGATTTTATCAACGGCGTTTTTGATACGGTAAGGATGTCATTGCGAGAAGCGAAAGCGACGCGGCAATCTCGTTTAAACCTTGAGATTGCCACGCGAAACATACGTTTAGCTCGCAATGACTGATGAGGCGTACTGGTAATATGATAAAAGCCTAAACCGGAATCATCAACCCACCCATAACCAAAAGCAGAACGTAAACCATTTTTCTGAAGGTTTCCTGATTCAGGCTTTTATAAAACCTCGCGCCAGCCAAAGTTCCCATTGCGATAAACGGAGCGCAAACGGCGAAGTATTTTAACGTAACTTCCGTCACAAGCCCGTTTGCCACATATGCAGTAACCATAAAAACACATGTTACGAAAAAGAAGCCTGTAAGCGTTGCACGAAATTTATCGCCGTTCCATCCTTGCATGGCGGCGTATATCACCACGGGCGGCCCCGTCGCAGAAGTGATTCCACCAACCACCCCGGACATGAAACCCACAAGGTAGCCGAATTTTTCGTTCACCTTCATGCATAGCTCTTTAACAAACAGCGCGTAGAGGGAATAGGTTATAAGAACTATTGCCAATAAAAGCCTTATTCCATTTTCGTTAAGGCTATCTAGCATATAAACGCCAACGAACACACCAGGTGCCGAGCCTGTAACTAACGGAACGATTTTACTTTTATCTATATCGCGCCAGACTTTTATCAGCATGATAGAGAGCAGAACCATGCCGTTTAATATGATGATGGGAACCGCAACTTTTATGTCCATCAAAAGCGCAAAAAGAGGAATGGAAACAAGCCCCGCCCCAAAACCTGTTAGCCCCTGAACGAAACCTGCCAAAAAGACTATCAGCGCAGGTATTAAAAAGTCGCCCATAAGGAGTGGGTTATTTGCCGTCCAACCCTTTACGGATGGAGCGCACAAACTTTTTAAGGTCGGCCACGGCAGACGTGGCATTTTTCGCAGCTTTTATTACGCGTATAGCCTGTGAACCTATAACCACGCCATCGGCCATGTTGGCGATAGCCTTTGCCTGTTTAGGTTCTTTTACGCCGAAGCCTGCGATAACCGGCAGTTTTGAAAAATTCCGCACCCTTTTAACGCCCTGCGAAAC
>UOGC01000157.1_pt1 | contig 16509 bp, 20 predicted proteins | sample 1988541 | NCBI WGS metagenome assembly UOGC01 (sample SAMEA4712194, study PRJEB27164) | hydrothermal vent metagenome | biome: marine basaltic hydrothermal vent biome; feature: marine hydrothermal vent; material: mineral | place: Pacific Ocean | collected 2011-06-14/2011-07-23 | depth 1689 m
GATTTTGTTATTCACCGAAGGGAGCCGCATGGTAGACGGCAGTACCAACCGGCCCTACGCCTAGTAGTGGTAGCGGGGAGAGGATTTGAACCTCTGACCTTCGGGTTATGAGCCCGACGAGCTACCGGACTGCTCCACCCCGCACCAGATCGAAGGAGAAACTCTATATTATAGTTGCCGCATTGTCAAGGACTACCCTGCAACAGGCGGCGAAGCACCGTCAAGCACCGGGGCGAACGGTAGCGGAGCCTATGTTGGAAAAGTCGTAGCTACCTGAAAGAACGTCGTCTATTGTGATGGAATTTAAAAGGTTGTTAAAATGTTGATGAAGCCTTGCCCACAACACCTGCGCCTTGCAACACTCAGACTTCGCGCATAACGATTCATCTACACATTCCGTAATCCTGAGGCTTTCGTCAACGGCGGCAAAAACTTCGCCTATTGTTATGTTGGATGGTGTGCGGGCCAGAAGATATCCGCCACCCGGCCCCCGGACAGATTTCACTATCCCGGCCTTTCTCAGCTTCACAAAAAGTTGTTCTAAATAGTTTTGTGAAAGTTCCTGACGTTCCGCTATCACGCTTAACGGAACGGGAGAAACCTCGCTTCTCTCCGCCATATCCACCATGGCCTGAACTGCATAATGACCTTTAGTGGAAATTTTCATTCGATAACGTTTCCCTCTATCGGGTCCACAGTTATTCCCCGTTTTTTTACAAGGTCTATCGCCTTGTCGATAGATTCCAGGTCGCCAGACATTTCCATTTCGATAACGCCTTCTTCCTGGTTTATATGGGCATGGCGGATGTTAATCACAACGTCATGGTCTCTTATCATGTCGTTTATGAACGGCCTTGAGACCTCAGGTTTAGGAGCTTTGAGCCTCACGCGAATGGTGCGAACCAGCGGAGGCGTCTCCATGCTGGTAAGTTCGCGCCCGCCCTCGAAGGCAAGCGCACCACGGCACCTCAAATCGGCAATGGCGGCGTCTATAGCTTTATCGTCACCATTTAATGAAGTAACCATCCAACTGCTGTCAGCCGAAACTTCCGCCCGGTAAATGTTAGGAGCCACGTCATAGCGCTTCACAAGAGAGTAAATCACAGGTTCCTTTATAAGCCCTTCAGGAAACGAAATCGAAAAAAAACGTTCGCTCACCGTTATCTCCTCCCTAGTTCTTTTTAATCATGAACTCCCAGTCGGTATCGTTAATTTTGTGCGGTGGAACAAGAAGCTCGTGCCCCTCGTTTTCCATACTTCTTGGCACATTCAGCGTAGCCGGTTCATGGTCGGTAATAACTCTTAAAACCTCGCCGGAACTCATCGTTTCAAGTTTTAGTTTTGACTTCACAAACGTGAAAGGGCAGATATCGCCCCTTATGTCTATTTCCTGATCGAACTGAATAGCGCTATTCATACTCACCACCCTACTTTTAGTTTAGAAGACCCTTGGTAACCGCGTTTACCAGTAAAAGCACTCACGCAAGACCCCCGTTATAAAGTAATGACCTTATCGTTACCAAAAATTGAATCTACCAGAGCGGCGTAGTCTATAAGCTTTACGTCGCTCTTTATCCTGCGGCCGGAAACATCTTGCTCCAATGCAAAAACAACGTCTTTTGAGCCACTAAACCCGTGGGCCGTTAACGCCTCAAAGGAGTTATAAACACCATTTTGAGCCAGAACAATTACACTTGCAGATTTTAACGCAATCGCCGTCCATGTTTTTGGCATGTTATCAAGCGGTTTTGTTACCAACGCAAGCGTTTTCATGGCACGCAACTATCGCTTCTGAACAGCCCGTATGTCACGTCACATTCGCACGCATCAGGGAAAACAGTAACAACAACGCCTTCCTTCAGAGTTTTAGCAAGTTCTATCACCGCATAAAGCGCCGCGCCGGAACTTGTGCCGATGTTCAGGTTTTCCTCCTGCTGGGTGCGATAAACCATTTTATACGCGTCTTCGGTTTTTACCGATATTTTACCGTAAAGCTCCGCCTCGTCATAAAAACCGGGAACGATAGAAGTTTCCATATGTTTTAAGCCTTCTATCCCGTGAAGCGATTCTGCGGGTTCAACCGCATAACATTTTATATCCGGGTTTAACGCTTTTAACCCTCGCGACGTTCCCATGATGGTGCCGGTTGTTCCTATACCAGCAACAAAGTGGGTAACTCTATGGTTCGTCTGCTCCCATATCTCTTTTGCCGTGGTCTGATAGTGCGCCTCCCAGTTGGCCGGGTTGTTATATTGATCCGGCCAGAAATAGCTATCCGGGTTCTCTTTATATATTTCCCTGCACTTCAATATCGCCCCGTCCGAGCCTTCGAGCGGGTCGGAATACGCAATTTCCGCATGGTATCCCGAGGCCATGAGTTGCTTCCGCTCGTTGCACACGTTCTGTGGCATAACAAGCTTAACTTTATATCCAAGCACAAGCCCTATAAGGGCGTAAGCCACACCTGTGTTGCCGGAAGTAGAATCGAGTATCGTCATGCCAGGTTTAAGCTCGCCTGTTTCAATCCCCTTTTGGATCATGTGCAAAGCGGGCCGCGCCTTAACCGAACCGCCAGCGTTGAACCATTCGGCCTTGCCATATATCTCAACGCCGGGACATTCTTTCTCGGCTATGTTTTTAATCTGGATAAGCGGCGTGCCACCTATCTTTTTTAAGACATCTTCATTAATCTCGTCGGCTGGCACAAACGCCGTTGAAGTCAATTTTGGCATACTATTAAAACCTCAGCATCACGCAAAAATAATTGAGGATTCCGACACAAGTTTTTCAACTTCATTGTCACCAATCTCAACCACACCAAATTTTTTAACCGATACGCCTCGCTCTTTAACAGAGCCTGAATGCGCATAGGATCTAACCCCCAAGGCCCCGAACATCACCAGGCCGTTATCCATTTCCTTAATACCGATTTTTTCATGATCGACACCAAGCCCCGTATAAATTCCGTCGTCGATTAACAAAACGCGAACTTCGTTATCGTCGTCCAAAGTAAGCCCAACAGTCATCCTTACCCGTTCAGAAACATCCGGCGACGGAGCCTCCGAGATTACAACGGTTACTTTTTTTGTAGCCATAACAATCAGGTGAAACTCAAAAACCGGTCGCAACCGTTTACATAACCGGCAAGGTCATACTGGCTACCATAACTAACGCCGTCAACATCTGCAGGCGCGTTAAATCCCGTTCTGTTATGGTCACACACGGCGATTTTAACTCCGTCGTCCGCAAGCTTTACAAAGTCCTCGCGGGCAAGGTTCCTCACCCCGGCAGACATGGCGAACACGGTAACATCGTTTCCTTTGGCCCTCGCCGAGCGGGCAATTCCTATTAAGGTTGCAGTATTAGCCTGCTCCGGCCCCGTATAGATAACCATAGCAAGTTTCATTTAAATTTCTACTGCTGGCATACTACAAAACTGCTCATAATCTATAAGCTCGGTTATGGTCGGGTTATCTCCGCACACAGGGCAGTTAACGTCTCGCCTTATGTTAAGTTTTCTAACCTCGGCCTTCATGGCGTTGTAAAGAAGCAGTTTTCCAACCAGCGAATTATCTTCGCCCGCGTCTATAATTTCTTTTATAACCTCAACCGCCTGCAAAGAACCAACAACACCCGGCAGAACACCAAGCACACCGGCTTCCTGGCAACTAGGCACCATTCCGGGTGGTGGCGGCTCTGGGTAAAGGCAACGATAGCAAGGGCCGACCTTCGGTTTAAACACCGTCACCTGGCCATCAAACCTGAAGATGGACCCATGGACGTTAACCTTGTTCAGCATCACGCATGCGTCGTTCACAAGATATCTTGTAGGGAAGTTATCGCTTCCGTCTACGACGATATCGTAATCTTTTAAAATGCCGAGTATATTGGCCGACGTCAGTTTTTCGTTTATCGTAATAACGTTTACGTCGGAATTAAGTTTTTCTATAAAGGTTTTGGCGGAATCTACCTTAAGCTCGCCTACGCGGTCTGAGTTATGTATCACCTGTCGTTGCAGGTTAGACATATCTACGACGTCATAATCAACTATGCCGATATTGCCAACGCCAGCCGCGGCAAGATACATAAGAACCGGTGCGCCAAGCCCGCCTGCGCCCAAACAGAGCACACGCGCGTTTAAAAGTTTTTCCTGCCCTATTCCGCCCACTTCAGGAAGAATGATGTGGCGGGCATATCTGAATATTTGATCGTCCGTAAAATCTGCCATCTTGTTTACCTCTTTAAACTGACTCGGAACTTAAAGAATTCCGCCCGCTATAGCCGGGATCACAGAAATGTCGTCGCCGTCTTTAAGCTCTGTTCCTTCACCGTTCAGGAAACGAATATCTTCTTCGTTAACATAGATATTTATAAACCTGCGCATGTTGCCTTCTTCGTCGTAGATGCGCTCTTTTATTCCGGGGTATTGGGCCTCAAGGCTCTCAAACATATCCTTGACGGTGCTTCCATCCCCGTTGACTTCGCCTAGGCCGCCTGTCAGCTTCTGTAACGGTGTTGGAATACGAACTTTAACGGTCGCCATATAAATTCTCCTGCTCTATAGTTTTCTTTAAACTCAAAGGTTTTTATGTATAGCCTCAAACTCTGAAAGCTTGGGTTCAATCACCACCGGGCTCTTAAGGGAGCCTTCCACCGCCTCTATCGTTTTAAGACCCTGGCCGGTTATGGCGATAACGGTTAATTCATCCGGTTTAAGCCTTCCCTGCTCAACCAGTTTTTTGGTAACGGCTACGGTAACGCCACCCGCCGTTTCGGTAAAGATGCCCTCAGTGCGGGCCAAAAGACGCATACCTTCAACTATTTCTTCGTTGGTGGCATCCTCGCCCCAACCGCCGGTTTCGTTAACGACCTTGATGCCATAAAAACCGTCCGCCGGGTTTCCTATAGCAATCGATTTGGCGATAGTATTCGGTTTCACAGGTTTAAAATCTTTTTCCCCCGCCTTGATGGCGGCAGTAACGGGATTGCATCCGGTTGCCTGCGCGGCGAAAATTTTTGTGTTTACGTCGCCTATCAGGCCAAGGTCGTGAAACTCGTTAAACGCTTTATATATTTTCGTTATCAAGCTCGAACCTGCCACCGGCACCACGACATTATCGGGCGCGCGCCAGCCTAACTGCTCGGCTATTTCATATCCGTAAGTTTTGGAACCGTCTCCATAAAAAGGCCTTATGTTTATATTAACAAAAGCCCATTTGAACACCGCCGCAACCTCTGAGCAGAACCTGTTAACATCGTCATAGGATCCGCGAATGGAAATAACCTTCGGGTCGTATATAGATGTGCCAAGAACCTTGCTTGTTTCCAAATCGTGCGGAATAAAAACATAACTTTTCATTCCGGCGCTGGCCGCATGTGCCGCAACGGAGTTGGCAAGGTTGCCGGTAGACGCGCAAGCTATAGTGTCGTAACCAAATTCCCTGGCCTTGTTCACGGCCGCCGCTACGACGCGATCTTTAAAACTTAGCGTAGGGTGGCAAACAGAGTCGTTCTTTAAATAAAGGTTGTTAAGCCCCAAAACCCGGCCCAGATTATCTGCCTTTACAAGAGGCGTAAAACCGTTATCAAGACCCACGGTAGGCTCGCCGTCTATCGGAATAAGTTCGCGATAACGCCACATATTGGCAGGGCGAGACTCTATAAGCTCCCTCGTTAACACCCTTTTTATGGCATCGTAATCGTAACGTACCTCAAGCGGGCCGAAACAAAACTCGCAAACATGCACAGGTTCAGTAGGATATTCCCGGCCGCACTCGCGGCACCTTAAACCTTGAACGAAACTCATATTAACAGCTCCACCACCTTAAAAATAAAACCGGTGCTAACCAAATAATTTTACGGCGTAAGTCACGGTTTTTACACGCCGGACCACAACCGGCAAGATATTGATGGTAGAAAACCTGACTGTTCTTGTCAAGTATTATTCTGACCCAGGCCAGAAGGCGTATGAATGGCCTAAACTGCCTATCAAAAGGCAACTATTGCCCGCATCTTAAGGGAGCAGACCCACCAGATAACATAAGCACCTTTACTATCAGCACCTTACACAAAAGCAAAGGTTTGGCACAGGCCTTGTTATAGATATGTAGAAACAAGATGTTATATGAAGGAATTTTGACATGATCGGTTCGATATTGGGCGAAATGATGGACAAGGCTATTGGAAGCCCCGCCCAGAATCTCGAAACCGGGCGATCTATGGTAGATCAGACCTTCGAAGAAGTGTTTACATCTATTAATGAAACCGTTAAGGCAAAAGAAACGGATCGCAAGAATCGTGGATCTATAGCGGAAAGACCTGAAAAAGAGCCGGAAAGAGATTATAAACCGGAGCAAACCATAAAAAGAGCTGACGAGACAAACAGTGGTAAAGACCTCCAACCGGAAAAAACCGAAGATACCCCCAGAACAGACGAGAGCGGGGAGATCAAAAATACGCAGGCAGAAGAAACTCCGATACAAGACGTAAAAAAAGCGGTGAAAACCAAAATAAAGGAGTTACTGGATTCCGACCCTTCAGCATTAAAAGATCTTTTGGCTGATATGAAGGATATGTCGTTTAAAGATTTTTTAAGTGCGCTAGGCTTTGCACAAGATGAAATTGAACAGTTTTCCAAATCTGTTGAAAAACTGGCAAAAGAACTAAACCTCTCAGCAAAGGCCGGCGGTGAAGCTGTAAAGGCCATGGCTTTAAACGACCTTCAAAGCTTTTTAAAAGCGATGAAACAGGATGGCGGTAACAATAAGTTAACTGAAGAACTTCTGGCCGCTCTTGAAAAACTAAACGGCAAAACCGGGGCAGAAACCGAAACGAGCCTTACCGACTCTATTAAAAAGATAGTAGACCTGGCTGGCTCAAAGGGAAAAAAGAAAAACGCCAAAGGCTCTCCTGAAATAGTCACAAAAGCAGATCCTAAACAGGTGGCAAAAACAAAAGAAACAGCCGAAGCTATCGCCATACAGGCAAAAAACGGCAATCCTTCCACAAAAGCTGACACGGGCCAAGGCACCGCCAAGGCAACGACCAAACAGCCAGATATAAGCATGGCAAACGATGCCACACGCAAGGCTGAAAGTTCAGAACCCACAACGAAGCCTGCACGCTCAAGCGCTAAAAGCGCTTTTGAACGGGCAGTATTAAACCAGGTGGTGGAAAAAGCGCGGATTCATGTGCGGGCCGACGGTAAAAGTAACATGACAATAAAGCTTAACCCGCCGCAACTTGGAAAAATAGACATGAGAGTGGTGACGCACGACAACATGGTGCGAGCCGTCATGATCGTAGACACGCGCGAGGTTAAGGCCATCATCGAAAACAACCTTGAGAACCTTCGCGCATCGCTCAATTCAAGCGGCCTTAAAGTAGATGAGATATCCGTAAGCACAGCCGATGACAGTGGCCGTTTCCGAAACGAGAACCTTGCCCAGGATAAAAGAGACGGAAGTAGTTTTAAAAATACAGGTTTCAGAAACTATGAAGACGGCGTGGCGTATGGCGATGAAACGGGCGGAATAAACAGCATGACAAGAATCCACAACGGCCTTTTAGACGTTGTAGCGTGACTAAAAAGGGAGCCTAGGCAAAATGATAGTATCACCACCAAGCGACACAACCGGCATAACCTACACAGAGAAACCGGAATATGCAAAAGACAAGGGTGACAACATGGGCAAGGATCAGTTCCTTACCCTTCTTATAGCGCAAATAAAGCATCAAGACCCGATGAACCCGATGGAGAACACCGAGTTCACCGCACAGATGGCGCAGTTTTCCTCACTTGAACAGTTATTCAGCATTAACGATAACCTAGGCTCGCTCACAGCCGCAACCGCCGCAACAAACAGCGCACAAGGCATGAACCTTATAGGTAAAGAAGTTACCGTTCAGGGACACAGCGTGCATGTGACGGGTGGGCAAGCGTCTGACATCGGGTTTAGCCTGCCAGACCTGGCCGGAGAGGTTTCTATTAATGTAGAAGACCAGGCAGGAAACATCGTAAGAACTATTGAGCTGGGGCCGAGAGGAGCCGGCGAACATTCCATTAAATGGGACGGGTTAAACAACAATGGCAAACCACTTGCGGACAGCCTTTACAACTACACAGTTTCGGCAACAGATATAAGCGGTAACCTTGTTGAAGCCAACACATACACGAGAGGAGTTGTAGACAAGGTATCTTTCGACAACAACGTAGGCTACATCCACATAGGCAACAAAAAATATATGCTGGGCGAGGTACTTGAGATAAGCGAACCTGCAAGCTCTCTCGCATCAGCCACGAATACGAACACTAACGCAAACCAACAGGCAACGGACGATCTGTCGCAAGAAGGCATAATCTAATGTCGGAAAAGAATGGAGGTTGTAAAAAATGAGTTTATCAGCCGCGATGTACTCAGGAATAAGCGGGCTTATGGTGTATGGCGACGCGATGAACGTCACCGGCGATAATATAGCCAACATCAACACGACCGGCTTTAAATCAAGTAGAGCCATTTTTGCCGACATTCTGGCCAATTCTGTTGCCAACGGTTCGGCCACGCTTCAGTTTGGCCGTGGCGCTCTTATAAGTAACGTTACGCAGGAATTCTCGCAAGGTTCCTTTGAAAGCACAGGCAACGCCACAGACATGGCGATTCAGGGAACCGGTTTCTTTGTCGTGCGCGACAAGTCATCAGGCGGAATGTTTTATACCCGCGCAGGGCAGTTTACGCTAAACAAAGACGGCCTTCTGGTTAACCCGAACGATGCCGTCGTGCAAGGTTACAAAATGAGCACTAACGCATCCGGCGCAGTTACACGATCCGGAACGGCGTCTGACATAGACATAACAGGCGTGCAAAGCACACCGAGAGAGACCTCTATCTTCAGGTTAGGAATAAACCTGAACGCCGCCGCATCCGCCGGAGCTACGTTCTCCACTTCGTTTAACGCATATAACTCACTTGGCGAAACAACCACGGTTACATACACTTTCACCAAGCAGACTACTGCCCAAACATGGAACTATGTAGCGGCATCATCAATCGGAAGTGTAACGGCCGGTGCATCTGGAAGCGTAACCTTTAATAGCGCAGGGCAAATCACAGCCCCGACAACAGATCAGAGCATGACAGTAAGTGGCTTCGGGTCAGGTGCCGGAAACCTTACCATGGCGTGGAACTTAAGAAACGATGCGGCAGGCATTCCTTATTACGACGTAACCGGTTACGCGGCTGAGTCTGTCACAAGCTCTGTGGTTCAGGACGGCTACTCAACAGGAGTGTTGCGCGGAACATCCGTGGATCAGGAAGGAATTATATCCGGCCTCTTTTCAAACGGGCAAACACAACAGTTGTGGCAGATAGAACTTGCAGATTTTCTTAGCCCATGGGGACTATCAAGGCAGGGTAACTCGCTTTTTGCGGAGACAAGGCAATCGGGCCAGCCGATATTAGGCATCGCCAAGGCTGGCGGATTCGGAACAATTTACGGCTCGTCACTTGAGCTTTCAAACGTTGACCTGGGACAACAGTTCGTAGACATGATCGCAAACCAGAGGGCGTATCAGGCAAACTCAAGAATAATTACAACGGTAGACACGATGCTACAGGAGGCGATAAACCTGAAACGTTAAATTAAATAGTTGAAGATTTGAAGTTAGCTGGTTTCTCCCGATCGGCGTTAAGTGAATCTTCTTCTTGATACGTGGGGTTTCGGCGATTCCCTTGCCGAAACCCCGCTTCCTTTTTATGACAGCCCAACAGGCCCGGCCCCTTTCCCAATCGAACCAGAATTTTTTATTGCACGTTCAATATAACCTTCTGCCGATTTAAAAGATTCCAGAACATTAGCGCCTTTCGCAAGCTCTGCCGTTATCGCGGATGAAAACACGCAACCTGTTCCGTGCGTGTGCAAGGTTTTTATCCGAGGCTTGATAAAAACATCTATATCACCGGCGCTATAAAGAACATCCGCCACCTTATCCCCCTCAACATGGCCACCTTTTATAATCACGTTTTTTGGCCCAAGCCCGGCGATTTTAACAGCCGCAACTTTCATCGATTCAATATCGGTAACCTTCACGCCGCAAAGCACTTCGGCCTCGTGCGCGTTGGGAGTAACCACCTGTGCCAGCGGGAAAAGTTTTTCTTTCATGGCAACGATGCCTGCACGGTCCAAAAATTCCCTGCCGGTAGAAGCCCGCATAACAGGGTCTATCACAAGGTTTTCTATCTTGTATTTTTTTATGGTCCCAGCCACCGCCTCCACAACCTCGGCGGATAAAAGCATTCCGGTTTTTATGGCGCTAACTTTTATATCTTTTAAAACCGTTTCCATTTGGCAAGAAACGAAACCTGCCGGAACCGGAAAAACCCCTGCAACCTCAACCGTGCTTTGAGCCGTGATGGCTGATATGGCACTCGTTCCGTGAACGCCAAGATCAGAAAAAACACGAAGATCGGCCTGCAACCCGGCTCCACCACCAGAATCTGACCCTGCAACCGTCATCGCAACTTTTTTCATAACTTATTATATTTAAAGATTGAAATCATTTCACCTGTCAATAGACGTAGAAAAAACTTGCTTTTTTCACGACAATCTATCACCCTAGCGAATCTTGGAGCCTGGCATTAACAGCCTAATGGCCCAAGGGGGGAGCTATGCAATCTAATTATTTATCACTGAAGAGTTTTAGCGCATTCAGCCTTGTTTTGGCTACTGTGATTTTTGCGCTCGACCTGAGCATGCCTTTGGGTGTCGCAGGCGGAGTTCCATATGTTGCACTTGTTCTTCTGGCATTATTGGCCCCGCGCAGACGCTACGTTATTATCGCGGCTCTCGTTGGAACGGTTTTAACTGTTGCAGGGTGGCTTTTATCTCCACCCGGCGGGGTGTCGTGGGTTGTTACCACAAACCGTTTCCTTGCCATGTTCGCCATTTGGGTTACTGCCATTCTTGGGTTGAATCGCCGGGTGTTTGAAGAGCGAATGAGCAAAGCTAAAATGGAAGCAGAGCTTTTGGCGGCTGAACTCGAAACAATGGTGTGTACCGACGCTTTAACCGGAATAGCCAATCGCCGTTTCTTTGACAGAACCATGGACGACGAATGGAGCCGGGCCAAACGTAGCCAACATACAGTTTCCTTAATTCTTCTGGATGTAGATTTTTTTAAAAACTTTAACGATAACTATGGGCATCAGGCAGGTGATCGTTGTCTTAAAAAGGTGGCATTAGCCTTGAGCCGGCACGCCAGAAGACCGGGCGACCTTGCCGCACGCTATGGAGGTGAAGAGTTTGCGCTCATACTCCCAAGGATTGAATCTGCCAAAGCTATACAAATAGCACACAATATTCAAGCGTATATAGAGTCACTGCAAATCCCCCACGAGCATTCAGAAGCGGGCAGTATGGTTACCGTCAGCCTTGGTGTTGCAACGTTAACCCTCGAGCACCACATGGTAAAATCGACGATTATAGAACTTGCGGACAGGGCGTTATATCAGGCTAAAGACAATGGGAGGAACACCGTTGTGGTAGCAGACCCTAACAGCGATTTAAATTAACGCGCCCAAGCTCTTACGCCCACCCCGAAACTTTGTAGTACGCAATCGCAATAAACTCCCTTATCACATTAAGGCCAAGGTGCATCCCCCCCCATATTTCATAACGGATGGAACTCCTTTTTCCCAAGTCTTCCTTTCCGCCAGCAGGCTCCGCACTCCTTGCGTATACGTTTTTGAAGCCTTCAGAAGTAAACGCCATAACGGCCCTCCTGATGTGTGTAGGCGACGTGACGATAAGATATTTATCAGTAAGCGGGTCGCCTATGCTGGCGGACAAAATATATTTTGCATGTTCATGGGTGTTCCGGGCCTTTGTCTCAAGTAATATTTTTGATTCCGGCACAGATCTTAACAGAAGTTCCTTTCTTATTGCCCATCCGGTAGATTCTTCAAGCGGCCCATCCACCTTGTGGGAAATAATAACGTAGGCGGAGGGGTTTTTACGGCTCTCGGCCGCCGCATGATAGGCGCGCACCATGGTGGCACCGCTAGGGATTCCGGCTCCGGGGAGAAGAACAATGTAGTCTGCGTTCTGAGTGTAACGAGCCGTAGAGAGAAAATCCGCCGCCTTTTGGAACACTCCTCCAACCGAGGCGTATATAAACAAAACAGACAGAAAACCGATAAAGGCCAGCCCAGCCCTGAAAAACGCGTATATCCTTCTCATTCACACTCCCGCTACAGCTGTTTGCTTCTTTAAAACAATTTGTTTTATAAGGAGAGACTGTTTGGAGTATATAATCTAATCACCATTTTATAAACAGTTTTTGGAGATAAACAAGCAGAAGGTGACAAGCCCGGAACAGATAAAAAAAGCAATAGACTCCGCCACGCAAGTGGTTATGGAAGAATCTGCCGCTATAAAACGCCTTGCGGAAGTAACCCGCTCCACTGCATTTAAAAAAGCCGTACAAATTCTCCTTAACTGCAAAGGGTCAATTTATATCCTCGGCATGGGCAAATCAGGTCTGGTAGGGCAAAAAATAGCCGCCACAATGACAAGTATCGGAGCGCCATCCATGTATATTCACGCAGGCGACGCGTTGCATGGCGATTTGGGCGCAATCCGTAAAGGAGACGTGGCGATACTAATCTCCAAAAGTGGCGAGACTAAAGAAACTTTGAACGTTATCCCGTTTTTAAAAGATCAGGGCAACCCCATTATCGTGATAGTAAACGAAGAAACCTCGTCACTCGCAACGTCTGCCGATGTAACGCTCCCTATGAAAGTAACATCGGAAGCATGCCCGTTAAACCTGGCACCGATGGCATCTTCCACCGCCACCATGACATTGGGCGACGCGCTGGCCGCCGCTCTTATAGTAGCTCGTGATTTTAAACCTGAAAATTTCGCAAGGTTCCACCCTGGCGGCAAGTTGGGGTTTTTACTTACGGCAAACGTAGCCGACATGATTCCCAAAAACGCTAACCCTACGGTTAACCAAAATTCCACATTGCGCGAAGCGGTTGTAAAACTTGTTGAAAGCAGATTGGGCGGCATTAGCGTGTTAGATAACGACGGAAAACTCGCAGGGCTCATCACCGATGGCGATTTAAAAAGAATTATCGTTGATGGCGAAAACTCCCTGCTGGATAAACCGGTAAAAGAAACCATGACCAAAAACCCCGCAACCATAAACATTAACGCCACAGCTACCGAAGCCGTAGAAATTATGGAAAACAGAAAATCACAAATATATGTTCTGCCAGTGGTAGATGACGATCATAAACCTGTTGGCCTGCTCCGTCTGCATGACGTCATCCGCTCACACATGTAGCGCCACATTTTTATCAGCATGAAAATAGACATCGTTTATGAAGACAACCATATCATCGCACTCATAAAACCGTTCAACGTGCCAACGCAGGCAGACTCGTCCGGCGACCTCGATTTTTTATCCGCCGTAAAAAATTTCATCAAGGAGCGCGACGAAAAACCGGGGCAAGTATATCTTGGCATGGTTCACAGGCTCGACCGCCCCGTTGGAGGCTTGATACTTTTTGCAAAAACGTCAAAAGCCGCCTCGCGCCTTAGCAAAACAATTCGCGAAAGGTCTTTTAGAAAAGAGTATATAGCCATCACGTTAGGCGAACCGCCAACTCCGCGCGGGCCGCTTGTCCATTACATAACACGCGACAGCCGCAGAAACGTGAGCCGCGCTTACAAAGTGGAAAAACCAAACTCAAAAAAAGCCATACTCAGCTACGAAGTCCTCAAAACAAAAGGAAAAAACACCCTTATAAGAATATGGCCCCTAACAGGACGTCAGCACCAGATACGGGCGCAATTCGCATCAATGGGGCACCCTATCATCGGCGACGTAAAATATGGAGCGCCGGAACCAACCGAAGACGGGAACATCCTGCTATGGTCGGCAGGCATCGAATGCAACCACCCAATAAAAAAAGAAATACTCTCCCTCAAAACCAACCCACCCCCATATTGGCCCCTTCACCTGTAAACCCATTTTTGTTTATTCAAAACGTTCTTCTTTTTCTTAAGGAAGAAAAAGAAGCAAAAAGAACTAATTCTGTTGGCGCATGGGTTTTTCCAAAACCCCTGAGCCAACAGAGCCGGTTTTCTTTTGCTACTTTTCTTTTTCCTAAAAGAAAAGTAGAGGGTTTTGAATAAACAAGGCGGGGTTATAGGTGAAGAGCGGTAATTGTTTTGGCGTAGTTGTTGCTTTTGAAGATGGCTGAACCTGCGACCAGCACGTTAACACCTGCGTCAACGGCATCTTGTGCGTTATCGGGTTTTATTCCGCCGTCCATTTCTATGTCGATATCGAGTTTGCGGTCGTCGATCATTTTTTTGAGCCTGCGTGTTTTATCGAGCGCTGATGGTATAAAGCTTTGGCCGCCAAAGCCTGGGTTAACAGACATTATGAGAACCATGTCGAGTTCCGGCAGAATGTCTTCTAACGTAGAGATATTCGTGGCGGGGTTTAGCGATACGCCAGCTTTTTTGCCCTCTTCTTTTATGAGCGCCACCGTTCTGTGAAGGTGAGGGCACGCTTCTACATGCACCGTGATAATATCCGCGCCCGCCTTTGCGAAGTCTGCAATATACATATCAGTGTTTTCTATCATTAAGTGTACGTCGAGCGGAAGGTTCGTAGACTTTCGCACGCCTTCAACCACCAGCGGGCCGATGGTTATGTTTGGCACGAAGTGACCGTCCATAACGTCGATATGAATCCAGTCCGCACCCCCTTTTTCGACTGCGGATATCTCTTCTGCTAGCCGCCCAAAATCTGCGGATAATATAGACGGCGCTACGAGCGTTTTACGTTTTTCCATTTTTAATCACTGGTTAAAGGATGTTACACAAGCAATCAGAAAAGAATTATACATCATGGGGGCTTAAATAGCGGAGAGTTCCTTTAAAAGCCATTTAATCATTGCGCGTACCGTCCGCGCCTGATTACGAGCGCGGCCATCTTCACCAAACCGATATTCTTTTACTTGGGCCCTCCCTTTAAGGCAGAGCCCTATGTACACGAGCCCGACTGGTTTTTCTTCCGTTCCGCCGGTTGGCCCCGCAACGCCGGTGCAAGATATGCCGACATCCGCACCTGAGGTTTTACATATGCCTTGTGCCATCTCTTTTGCAACATGGGAAGATACGGCACCATGCCTCACCATTGTCATTTTTTTGACGCCGAGCCTTTTTGTTTTGGCTGAGTTTGAATATGTTACGACCCCTTCCAGAAAATAGCCGGACGCACCGGGGACGGAGGTGATTTTTGCTGAGAACTGCCCTCCGGTACAACTTTCTGCCGAGGCGAGTTTTAATTTTTTTTCAGCTAAAATATCGCCAATAACCTTCTCCGGTGTATCGTCATCACGACCGTAGTAGTAAGGAGCGATAACTTTCATTATCTTTTTCTCGGCCCGTTTTATAGTGGCCCTCTTTTTTGCCGTGAGCCTTATGTCTACCATGCCCATCGTAGGAAGATATGCCATTTCCAGATCGTCGCCCAAAGGCCCAAGGTTGTCTATTTTTTCAGACAAGGCAGATTCGCCAACCCCGATGGTGCGCAGAAGCACTCTTGCCACGGCGCCCCCTTTTGCCCGTTTTTTAATTTGTGGCAAAACCTCCGCTGTCATAAGGTTTTTCATTTCATACGGCACCCCCGGCAAAGCAAAAAGGAGGCAAACATCAGTTTTAAAAAATAAGCCGGGTGCCGTCCCCCATTTGTTAGGCAGGATTTTTGCGCCTTTCGGAACGTCTGCCTGCCCTTCGTTTATCGCTGGCATATCGACACCCAATTTATCGAAACAGGCTTTTACCATCGCCAACGTTTTTTTATCGCGGATAAGTTTTGTTTTAAAAACTTTTACAAGCACAGGTTTTGTAACGTCGTCGTGAGTGGGGCCAAGCCCGCCCGTTATAAGGACAAGCTCATATTTTTTGAGTGCGGACCTGATTTCAACAGCGAGAGTTTTTTCGTCGTCACGCAAAGCCAAAATTCGGTCGGGGGTGATTCCATATGGCTCCAGCGCTTTTGCCATCCACACGGCGTTGCTGTTTATAACGTGGCCGGAGGTAATCTCGTTGCCTATCGATATGATTACAGTTTTCATAAGTTTGATGTTACAATAAGCCCAATTAAATTTCTATATATTTTAATTTTATAATAGACATTTTTATTAGATAAAATTCGTTAACTGCTTTTTAATCAATCAACTTGATGATACATTATATGGTACAAAAAGATAGACAAATCTAAGGACATAAAACTTGCTGGATTTTGAGCTGGTTCCACAAAAAATACCAACGGCAACATGGATAGCCTTGGGCCAATGCGCCGCTAGGCAGAGGCAAATAGCAACAACGCCGCTTGCGCCATCTTTCCGCCAAAAGCTGAAGATAGACGCCCTAACCAAAGGAGTTTATGCAAGCGCCGCACTGGAAAACGGAACCATTACCGAGTTTGAG
>UOGC01000114.1_pt1 | contig 16045 bp, 12 predicted proteins | sample 1988541 | NCBI WGS metagenome assembly UOGC01 (sample SAMEA4712194, study PRJEB27164) | hydrothermal vent metagenome | biome: marine basaltic hydrothermal vent biome; feature: marine hydrothermal vent; material: mineral | place: Pacific Ocean | collected 2011-06-14/2011-07-23 | depth 1689 m
GCCGAGGCTACGACCGTTCGAACATTTCTTGAGTGGATGGTGGAAACCCCGTGGGCGATAGAAACTAAAGACAAGCTGGACCTAAAACGCGCCCGCAAGGTGCTGGATGAAGACCATTACGATTTAGAAAAAGTGAAAGAACGTATTCTCGAATATCTTGCCGTGCGAAAGCTTAAAAAACGCCTAAAAGGGCCAATTCTCTGCTTCGCGGGGCCTCCCGGAGTTGGCAAAACCTCGTTGGGGCAATCTGTAGCGCGTGCGTTGGGCAGAAAGTTTATACGCATAAGCTTGGGCGGCGTTCGTGACGAGGCGGAAATACGCGGGCATCGCAGAACATATATAGGAGCGATGCCGGGTAGGATTATACAAGGGCTTAAGCAGGCGGGCTCTAACAATCCTGTTTTCATGATGGACGAGATAGACAAGCTCGGCTCAGATTTCAGGGGCGACCCAAGCTCCGCCCTGCTTGAAGTGTTAGACCCTGCACAGAACCACGCCTTTGTAGATCACTACCTAGGTGTTCCGTTCGACCTGACCAACGTAATGTTCATCACCACGGCGAACACTATGGACAACATCCCCTCCCCTCTGCTCGACAGGATGGAAGTTATTCACCTGGCAGGCTACACCGAGGAAGAAAAACTGCATATAGCCCGCAAATATATAATTCCACGGCAGTTAGAAGAGAACGGTATAACCAAGAGCCACTTCAAAATTACGGACGAAGCTATAAAAGGGATAATACAAGGTTACACGCGGGAGGCCGGGCTTCGTAACCTTGAGCGAAACATCGCCTCGGTATGCAGGAAAGTGGCAAAAGACGTTGCCAGCGGCAAAAAAAGACTTCGCAAAATAAACGACAAAACCTTGCACGATTATCTTGGCGTACAAATTTACCTACCTGAGACAGAACAGAAAAAAGACATGGTAGGGGTTGCGACAGGGGTTGCATGGACGATGGCAGGTGGTGAGATTATGCATGTTGAAGCCACCCCGATGCGTGGTAACGGCAAACTCATGCTAACGGGCAAGTTAGGCGAAGTCATGAAAGAATCGGCCCACGCCGCCCTCACGTTTATCCGTTCAAGAGCCGATAGCCTTGGTATACCAGAAGATTTTGCAGGCGGCACAGACATACACGTTCACGTTCCGGCAGGAGCAATCCCTAAAGACGGGCCATCAGCCGGAATAACCATCGCAACCGCCATCACCTCAGCCCTCACCGGAATACCTGTGCGAAAAGATATCGCAATGACAGGAGAAATTACCCTGCGCGGACGCGTGCTTCCTATAGGCGGCTTAAAACAAAAAGCGCTCGCGGCAAAAAGGGCCGGGATAAGCGACATGATAATCCCGGAAACCAACGAAAAAGATTTAGAGGAAATACCGGAACATATCCGCAAAACCATGACTTTTTATCTGGCTAAAACGGCCTTGCAGGTTTTGGAATGGGCGCTTGTAGAAAAACCTAATTCTCAACAAAAAACTGCGGGTAAAAAAAAGCCTAACGGCAGAGCCGATAAAAAAACGTCATCAAAGAAAAAGAAAACCACCAGAACGGCTATCACCATGAAAATTGCGGCCAAAGCCGGAAAATCAAAAGGCGCGTAACCTAGGCGTTTGCTTTTTTAGCCTTCTTCTTCCTTTTTCCCGCCGTAGCAGACAAACCCTTTTTATCGCTCCACAGCAGAAGGATGGGGCTTGCCACAAAGATGGAAGAGTAAGTACCAACACCTACGCCAACCAAAAGTGCAAACGCAAAGTCATGAATAACTTCGCCGCCGATGAAGAAAATGGACATAACAACAAAAAGAGTCGTGCAGGAAGTTAGCAATGTGCGGCTCAAGGTTTGGTTGATGGAGATGTTCATAACCTCCGCCATCGCGATGCCACGTTTTAATTTAAAATTCTCCCTTATCCTGTCGAACACAACAATAGTATCGTTCAGCGAATAACCTATAACCGTGAGGATAGCCGCCACGGCGGAGAGGGTTATCTCTTTGTCAAAAACAGAGAAGGCCCCAATGGTTAATATCGTATCGTGCGCTAGGGCAACAATAGCCGCAACACCGAAACGAAGCTCAAACCTTAGCGTAATATATAAAAGTATGCCGGTAAGCGAATAAAAAAGAGCTAAAAACGCCTTTTTCCTAAGGTCACCCCCAACTTTGGGCCCCACCATCTCCACACGTTCAACCGTGAAGTTTTCGCCATAAGCCTCGTGCAGTCCGGCTTGCACGGCTTGCGAACGTGTTTTTCCGGCACCTGCCTCAGGCGCTTGAGAAACACGAACCAGGAAATCCTGTTTGGAACCGAACTCCTGTATATTAAAATCGCCGATGTTAAGCTTGCTTATAATTTTGCGTATATTGGCAACCGGCTCTTCTTTTACAAATTTAAGCTGGATTATCTCACCGCCTTTAAAATCGATGCCGTAATTAGGCCCGCCATGCGCGACAAGTGAAATAACGGAGCCGAGTATCAAAATCGCAGAAAGTGCAAACGCTATATTACGTTTCCCAAGAAAATCTATTTTCGTATCGTTTTTTATAAGACGCATCGTTAAATCTTAAGCTCCTTTAGCCTTCTTCCACCCAGATACCAGTTAAAGAGGGTGCGAGAAACAAATATGGCAGTAAAGAGACTTGCCACAATGCCTATGCACAGGGTGATTGCAAAGCCCTTAACAGGCCCCGTACCGAACTGGAAAAGTACCACGGCGGCTATAAGGGTTGTTACGTTCGCGTCTATAATCGTAAGAAACGCCTTGCTGAACCCGGAATCTACAGCCGAGCGCACAGTTTTGCCAAGCTGTAACTCCTCCCGTATTCTCTCGAACACAAGGACGTTGGCATCCACCGCCATGCCTATCGTAAGGATGATCCCCGCGATACCAGGCAATGTTAAGGTAGCGCCAAAATAGGCCAGCGCACCTGCAAGTATTACCATGTTAAAGAACAGGGCAACATTAGCAATCAGGCCGCCAAACTTGTAGTAAACCAGCATAAACAGCAATACCGAAATGGCACCTACTATTATTGAATTAACACCACGTTTAACAGAGTCACGCCCAAGCGACGGGCCAACGGAGCGCTCTTCTAATTTTATCAACTTTGCAGGCAGTGAACCTGTGCGAAGAACGATAGCAAGGTCACGAGCCTCTTCGTAAGAGAAGCTCCCTTCGATCATGCCGTCGCCCGACGTTATAGGCTCCTTTATTCTGGGCGCAGAATAAACGTGCCCGTCTAACACTATCGCCATAAGCTTGCCCTGATTCTCGGTCGTCACCCGGCCAAAAAGCCTAGTTCCCTCCGAGTTCATGGTAAAAGAAACATAGGGCAGGCTCATCTGGCCCACGCTAACGTCGGCGCTAGCCAGCATATCGCCCGTAACCTCAACTTTTTTCTTTACCAGGTAAGGTATTTTGCGAATGGTCTTTTTTGTTATAGGGTCAACTTCCTTGCCGTAAAGGATTTCAGAATCGGCAGGAACACCGGCCGATTCCGCCTCTCGAACAGAATATTTCTCGTTTAACATACGAAACTCGAGCTTCGCCGTTTGTCCGATAAGTTTTTCGGCCCGCGCCCGGTCTTCAATTCCGGGTAGCTGAATTAATATACGGTTATCCCCTTGCCTCTGTATGGAAGGTTCGGCCACACCAAACTCGTCTATCCTGTTCCGCAATGTTTCAAGGGCCTGGTCTACGGTGTTTTCGAACATATCGTCCCTGTATTGGGCAGTATATTTATATGTAACGAAAGTCCCGTCCCCGGTTGTTACAGGCTCTAGCACAGAATAGCTATCCGCTATGGCTTCATCGGCCTTCCGCCTGTCGTCCAGGTTTTTATATTTGACTACGATGCTTTCGCCATCGCGCGTTACAGACTCAGGCGTAACACCTTTATCTTTAAGGAACTTGCCAAGATCGCTTGTGGTGTTATCCACGGCGGCCACTATAGCCTCGTCGGTATCGACCTCATACACAAGATGCATACCACCCTGCAAGTCAAGCCCCAGGTTTATTGTTTCAGATAGCGGTAAAGCCGAGAAGGCGGCAAGCCCCACAACGGCTATCGTAACCCCGATCCTCGATAACAGGATTTTGTTCATTTTTGTTTCTCATCCTGTTTGTCGCTGGTACCTGCATCAAAAGTACGCTCGGAAACCGCCGAACGTTGAACCTTTATCCGCACCCCTTCGGCTATCTCAATAATGGCGACATCCTCTTTTATCTTGTGAACCGTGGCGATTATTCCGCCTGTGGTAACAACGGTGTCCCCTTTTTGCAGAGCTTCCTGCATATCCTTTATCCCTTTGTTACGCTGGGATTGCGGACGGATAAGGAGAAAATAGAAGACGGCAAAAAGCCCCAGATAGAAAACAAGCATCACCATGCCGTGTCCTTCGGTGTTCTCCGCACCCTGAGGAGCCGCCATGGCCGTCATCGCCCTAAGTATCAGATCGTATTGCATATTAAGTATATTCAGAAAATAACCAGAAAATAAAAGGGGCATGTTAATTGAAAAAAAGGACGTTTGCAAGAAAAACCGCTTTTTAAGGGCTCCAATTGGTTTGACATTACCCCGCCCCCAAACTACGATTCAAAAGAGCCGTGGTTTGCCCGGAAAACAACAAACAAAGCTTCTGACAGCCACTTTTGTTGCTAAAATGAATTATTAAAAGCTCATCTATACAGGCTAAAAGTTAAAATGCCGGAACTCAGGCGCGACCCGGTCGTAGACCGATGGGTAATCATTTCTTCAAACAGGGCCGAAAGGCCAATGACCCAGTGGACAAATTCTGAACCGGCAGAAGATTTTTTTTGCCCCTTCTGCGAGGGAAACGAAAATTCTACCCCCAAAGAAACTTTTGCGGTAAGGCCAGTCGAAACAAAACCTGACGGAAAAGGATGGAGCCTTCGCGTTGTGCCTAATAAATTCCCCGCGCTTGTATCAAAGGGGGAGCTTGCCCGCTCGGAGGAGGGTCTGTTTTTATCGGTAAGCGGCGTGGGGGAACACGAGGTGCTAATTGAGACAGCGCGTCATTCAGAATCGCTTGCAAATCTTCCTGTGGAACGGGTGGCCGATCTTTTCCGCGCCGTTAAACTTCGCACGCTCAAGTTTAAAAGTGACAAAAAAAATCTTTGCGTCCAGTTTTTCAAAAATCATGGAATGCATGCCGGAGCTTCGCTTGAACATTCACACTCGCAAATCATTGCTATGCCAGTTATCTCAAAACGGTTAAAGGAACAACTGGACGGTGCAAAAAACCGATTTAAAGAGCTTGGACGATGCGTATATTGTGAAATAATGGAGGCTGAACTAAAAACAGGAGCCCGTGTGATAAGCGAAAACCGTGATTTTGTGGCCATTGCCCCTTTCGCGCCCCGGTTTGCGTATGAAACGATGATATTGCCAAAAAACCATTCGGCCCGTTATGAAGAAACCGCCAACAAAACGCTGGTTTCGCTTGCCCGAATTTACAAGGATATCTCTTTTCGTATTAACTCGCTCCTTAACAACCCGCCATACAACATGACTATCCACACGGCCCCCCTTAATAACGACCAGCACGACAAAAGCTTTCATTGGCATATGGAAATATGGCCGGTTACAACCCGTGTGGCAGGGTTTGAGTGGGGGTCAGGGTTTCATATAAACTCCGTGTCGCCAGAAAAAGCGGCCACGGCTATGAGAGAGGTGCAATCCTTATGACAAAAAAAAAGCTTACAATCGTGTTCGTATCGGCGGAGGCTGAACCATATTCCAAAACCGGCGGATTGGGTGACGTCTCAGGCGCTTTGTCTCTCGCCCTGTCGGAATCAGGGCACGATGTTCACCTTGTAACTCCGCTATACAAAGCGATAGACAGGAAGGCACATGCCATCCCCGGCAAAGGTGTAAAAATAAAAATACAGGTTTCGTCGCGCCAACCGATGGCGGAGGTCGTTTCCATCAAAAAGGGACGGTTATCCGTTCATTTCATAAAGCAGAACGATTATTACAACCGTGACGGGTTGTATAACACTAAAGATGGCGACCATAAAGATAACGCCGAGAGATTTATATTTTTTTCGCGAGCCGTGCTTGAAGCAATAAAGGCTCTAAAAATAAAGCCGGACGTGATTCACGTTAACGACTGGCACACGGGCCTCGTTCCGGTTTACTTAAGAACTCTCTACAAAAACGATCCACAGTTAGCCAAAACAAAAACACTGCTTACCGTGCATAATTTAGGGCATCAGGGCATTTTTTCCGAGCGCGACTGGCACTTGACCGGGCTTGACTGGGGGCTTTTCAGTTCGGGTCTGCTCGAATTTAGCGGAGCTATAAACATCCTTAAGGGTGGCCTGCTTTTCGCCGATATAATTACGACCGTTTCAGACACGTACGCAAAAGAAATTCAAACCAAAGAGCTGGGTTGCGGGCTGGACAGCATCCTGCGTGAGCGTGCAGACGATCTTTACGGAGTCGTAAACGGTATCGACACGAACGTATGGAACCCGGAGAAAGACAAGCTCATCCCCAAAAAATTTTCGGTGAAGAACATTAGCGGAAAAAAGATATGTAAACAGGCACTTCTAAAAGAGATGGGCTTGCCAGACGGGAACGAACCGCTTTTAGCCGTAGTCTCAAGGCTTGCGGACCAAAAAGGGCTGGACATGCTAGGAGAGGTAATAGACGACATTTTAGATAGTGGCGCAAAACTTGTTCTGCTGGGGTCGGGCGATAAAAAGCTTGAGAAAATGTTCACAGATCTTGCACAAGACAAGCCGGGCAAGGTAGCCGTTCGTATCGGGTTCGACGAGGGGCTTGCACACAGGATAGAAGCCGGGGCAGATATTTTTTTAATGCCCTCCCGTTACGAGCCGTGCGGGCTAAACCAGATGTATTCGCTGGTTTACGGAACGGTTCCGCTTGTAAGCTCAACCGGCGGGTTAAACGACACGGTGGAAAGCTATAACCCGGCAACGGGAAAGGGAAACGGCTTTAAATTTACAGAGTTTACCCACACAGCCTTAAAAACAACAATCCAGGATGCGATAAGCCTTTTTATAAACGAGCCTGCCACATGGTATAAAATCGTTAAAAGAGGGATGAAAGAAAACCATTCATGGGCGATACCTGCGGCGATTTATGAAAAGCTTTACATAAAAACGTCGCTTAACAGGAGACGCTAGTGCAAAACATTGACGCCAATTGGCGAACGCCGTGGCTTTCAGGTTCCGAGGGGCCCGAGAAATATTTAAAAAATCTGCTGGACTATGCGGTTGACGCGGCGATGGAAACCACGGGGTCAGACGCCTGCGCCATACTGCTGGTAGACGAGCGTCGCCAAACCCTTACACTTAAATCTTGTAAAGGATTGCACGGCACGGCGGCAAGCGCGGTGCGTCTTCCGAAAGGGAGAGGCGCAAGCTGGAGAATAGTGCGCGAAAAAAAACCTGTAGCCCTCTCTGATGTCACTTCCGACCCTGACTTCATACCCATTCCACAAGCCGGCGAGGAGCGCTATGTGAGCATGATGGGCGTTCCCATTCTAAAAGACGACGAATGCATAGGCGTTCTGTTCGTGGAAGACTCGGAAAAAAGGGAATATACCCCTGAAGACGTTACAGATCTTGAACATGTGGCAAAAAAATATGCAAGTTCAATAAACGCCGCGTGGGATTTTGAACGTCTTAACGAAAAAACCCGTTCGCTATCCATTCTAAATGACTTAAACCACATAGTAAGCGCCACAAACAACCTGCAGGAGATTGTAAACCACCTGCTCTATTTCACAACGGAACTTACCTGCGCCAGAACGAGAATTATATGGTTAACCGACGAATCTAACGAGGTTTTAACAAAACATTTCCCTGAATCTACGGGGGACGACGAATGGATGGCGCCTGTTCGTAACGGAATCGTAACCCACGTGGCCAGAACCCATGAAACGGTTAGAATTGACGATATCCATTCAGATAACCCGTTCGAAGGGCTCGACAGGGTCGCCTCCACATCCGTTTTGTGTCACCCGCTGGTGTTTGAAAACAGGGTAAAGGGGGTCTTACTGCTTGCAGACAGAATCACCGGCCTTGGAGATTATTGCGTTGCGTTTTCAGGTGAAGAAGCCCAGATGGTGGAGAGCCTTGCGCAAACGGCGGCCCAAGCCATCTCACGAGTAAAGGTATATCAAAAGCTTGAAAAGGCGGTTGAAGACAATCAGGCAAAAGCAAACGAGCTATCAATCCTTTTTCAGCTTGGCATGGCAATGCAACGCACGGTAAGCATGGATGACCTGCTAAGAGTTATCCTGTCTTGCGTAACCGTGGGTAAAGGTTTGGGTTTTAACCGCGCCATTCTCTTTTTTCTTAACGAAACAGACGGCCTTCTGCACGGCGTGATGGGGTTAGGCCCAGACACGGGCGACGACGCAAACCGCATATGGGCAGATATAAACCACGAGTTTGGAGAACAGCCGGACCTCGTACAGTGGCTATTGAACCGCGACCCTTATGAAATTGCGAATTCATCTTTTAACGCCCTTGCCAAATCGTTAACAATCCCCATGGATGGTAAAAATATCGTTGCCCAAGCGGTAAAAACCAAAACCGCAACCTGCGTAAAAAACCTCCGTTCACTTACAGAGCAGGACTACGACCTTATATCAAAGCTTAACTGCCAGGAATTTGCGGTGGCACCACTTGTGGCAAGGAACATGCACATAGGCGCCATACTGGTAGATAACTCGTTTAACAAAAAGCCTATAACCGAAAGTGATTTAAAACTTCTGGTACGTTTTGCCGCTCCTGCGGCATGGGGTATAGAAAATATAAAGCTTGTAGAGCGCCTCTCGGTGGTTAACAAGGAGATGCTGGAAATAGACAGGAACATGGCACAGATTGAGCGTTTGTCTACCCTGGGCGAAGTATCTGCGGAAATGGCGCATGAAATTAAAAATCCGCTTGTAACAATTGGCGGGTTTGCAAGACGTCTTCTGCGAAAGATGCCAAGCTCGAAGGCGGAAGTAAAATATGCCTCCATCATAGTGCAGGAAGTTGAAAGGTTAGAGCGCCTTCTGCGGAACACGCTTGACGTTTCAAGAATGGCCCCTATGAAAAAGGAGAACACAGACTTAAACCGCCTTGTAAGAGAGGCGTTAGACTTTTACTGGCGAATGTTATACGAAAAAAGCATTCAGGCAAACTACAGGTTAAGCCCCGATCTGGCTCCGGTTTTTATAGATCAGGCCCAGATAAGGCAAGTCGTCATCAACCTTATTCTAAACTCCATAGAGGCGATGTCGTGCGACAGGCATAACACCCAGAAAACAATAACGATTGAGACTGAACCTGTTAAAGGCGATCAGGAAAAAGCGCTCCTTAAAATATCCGATACGGGGGGCGGCATTACGGAGCGGGATTTTGACAACATTTTTAATCCGTTTTTTACCACAAAGCCGCACGGAACAGGTTTAGGACTGCCTCTTTGCAAAAAACTTATCGCAACGCATCAAGGCTCCATGAAAATTGACAACAAGCTTGGAGTTGGGGTAACTTTTACCATCACATTGCCTTGCTGTGATCTTTCAAAAAAATTCCAGTAACCAGTCATCCCGAAGAAAGGAAAATGACTTTGGCCGATAAAGAAAAGATACTTGTCGTTGACGACGAGGAAAATATACGCCTGCTTTACAGAGAAGAGCTCGAAGAAGCCGGATATGAGGTAGATACGGCCAGGGACGCCATGGACGCGGCACGAAAAATACCGGAATTCAAGCCGGACCTTGTAACTCTCGACATTAAAATGCCCGGAATGGACGGCATAGAATTTCTGCGGAAATTCAGGGAAAAAGATAAAACCACGCCGGTAGTGTTATGCACGGCCTACGCCGACTATAAAAAAGATTTTAAAATATGGGCGTCTGAAGCCTATGTCGTAAAGTCTTTTAATCTCGATCGTTTAAAAGACACTATAAGAGAAGTTTTAGACAAGTCTCAGGAAAAACAGGAAGGGCAGGAGAGGTAACGCAACCTGCCTGCACACTCCTATTTCCTTAAAAAGCCTTTTAGCAGGTCGTCTTTATCTATCGTAAGCGTAACGGGGCGGCCATGCGGACAGGTGTAAGGAAGGGCGCATTTTTTTAACTGTACCACCAGGCTTTCAATTTCCTCCTTGTTCAAAACATCACCGGCTTTTACGGCCCCACGGCAAGCCATTATGTTTATCGCGTTCTCGGCGATAACGTCGAAGCTAAACCCGCCTTCCAAACGAGCCACCCCGTCCAGAATGTCAAGAATGACCGATTTATGATCGCCCTCCCCCAAAAGCAGGGGAACCGCACGCAAAATAAAAGTATCGCTCCCGAATTCCTCCAGGTAAAACCCAAGTTTTTTAAAGTCGTTAAGGCTCTTTTTCAAAAACCCGGCATCACGGCCAGACAACTCTATTTCAACAGGAAAAAGCAGTTCCTGCGCGTCTGCGTTTCCCTCTCGATACTTTAACGTAAAACGCTCATACAGAACCCGTTCATGCGCTGTATGCTGATCCAGAATCAACATCCGGTCACCATCTTCCAATACGAGGAACGATTTAAAAACCTGCCCGACCGGCATAAAATTGCCCGATATCGCAGAGTCGAAATGAGATAGCGTTTGTTGCGGAGCATCGGCGTTATCGGTTGGCTCTCCTTTGCCCAAAGGTGTTTGTTCAATGGCGGCAGGCTCGGCATAACTTGCGAGTGGCTCGGCAAAAGAGCGGCTCAAGGTTTGCGTTACAGGTTTTTCCCATGTATCGGCTTTTAGTGGAACGTCTGCCTGTGCAAACGAGTTATTACTATCGCCGCCCCCTTCCACCATGTTCAGCGCCCGAAAAATGCCGCCCGACACGAGTGACCTTACCGACCTTCCGTCTACAAAGCGTACTTCGGTTTTTGTGGGGCTAACATTTACGTCAACCCGTTCCGGCGGGATCGTGAGCCGCAAAAAGACAAGCGGGTGCCTCCCCTTTGGCATAAGCGACCTGTAACCGTCTAAAATGGCAGAATAGATGATGCGGTCACGCACGAACCTGCCGTTTATAAAAACATATTGGGCTTCGCGGCTGGCTCTGTTCACCCCCGGCCTTGAGATAAAGCCATCAACCAGCATACCGGCGCTTTTATGCTCTATTTTGGCAAGTTCGTCTATTGAGCCACGCCCAAAAAGAGCAGACACCCTGTTTTTAAAGGCATCGTCTCCTGCACCAGATGGTGCGTCAATAAGCGTCTTTCCGTCTTTTATCAGCTTAAATGCCACATCAGGACGTGAGAGCGCCTGGCGCGTTACCGCCTCCTGCGCATGGGCAGATTCCACACTCTCAGACCGCAGAAATTTTCGCCTTGCCGGAGTGTTAAAAAACAGATCACGCACAGTGGCGCAAGTTCCGTGAATCGGCGGCGCGTCTTTCGCCTCTTTTAGCTTCCCCCCCTCCATAACGACCTCAACCCCGGTAGAAGAACCGGGCTTGCAGGTAGTCAACCTAAAACGTGACACAGAAGCGATAGATGGCAAAGCCTCGCCACGAAAACCTAACGTGCTAACCGATTTTAAATCATCCACGCTTTCAATTTTGCTGGTAGCGTGACGGTCAAAAGCCAAAAGAGCGTCGTGGCGCGACATGCCATCACCATCGTCTACGATTTCTATCAGAGATTTGCCACCGTTCCTAAACGATACGGTTACAGAGCCGCACCCTGCGTCGAGCGAATTCTCTACAAGTTCCTTGATAACGGAGGCGGGACGCTCTACAACTTCCCCTGCGGCGATCTGGTTGGCAACACGATCACTTAACGTTCTTATCACCCCTAAAAACCTCTTATCATTAGGTAAAGTTTCCATTTTGATTCAATCACGCATATTATTTTCCTGCTATTATATGCGCTCGAACGGGCAAGAAACGACGAAAGCTTTCGTGTGTTAAAAGTTCTTCCACAGAACCTGTGGAAAGACCTGTTGATAACAGTGACAATGGATTCGAAAATAGTTAAATTTAAAAGGCTTACAACAGAATGCCTAAAAATGATGCGGCCTGACAATGCATTGATTTTAAAAGCATTGCCACTCAATGACCTTTCTGATGCATTTTTAAGCAGGCGATGTGTTGGCATGAGGAAATTTGTTAGTTTTGTGAATAGAAAAACCTCACATAGGTTCAGCAACATTCGATGCAGTTAAAGTTCCATTTCCCCGTAAACAGAAGCGATAGCTTCAATAACTTCCTGCTAGACAAGGCAAATTCCAACGCTGTTTCGCTCTGCCGTGCCTTCGCCAACGCATCCGAGGGTCAAACATCAAGCATCGTGCTATATGGAGAGAGCGGCTCTGGCAAAACACATCTTCTCTCCGCCATCGGCAAGGTTATATCTGAAAAACTTACAGAACGAGCCACGCTATATCTTGACGCCAACGCGTTAAAAGAAAAAATAGATTCACTCAAAACCTATACACAGCTAAAAGAGTATCTGGAAAAATATGAACATGCGGCATATCTTGCTATCGACAATCTGGATGCCATATGCGGCATCAGGAAAGCCGAGGAGCAGGTCTTTCATCTTTACAACGCAGTGACGCAAGGGGGGGGCAGGTTCGCCGCCACGCTTATTTCACCTCCCGCCGCGTGGAACTTTTCACTACCCGACCTCTCTACACGTCTTTTGTGGGGACAGGTTATAGAACTTCGCCCCGTGGGTGACGAAAAACGCGGAGCCGTGCTTATAAAAACCGCAAAGGAGATGGGAATGACACTGCCGCAGACCGCCGCAGAATGGCTGATAACGCGGCTTCCGAGAGATCCTGCGAGCCAGCGGGAAACACTTGTGAAAATAGATCAGTTCTCATTAACATATAAGCGTAAAGTAAGTATACAACTTATAAGGGAAGCTCTCGAATATGGTGAAACCGGCTGACCCCGGCGGAAACTGGAAACATAACGCCACAGATGAATACCAAACCTGCCCCAACTGCGCCCTTCCGCACAAAATGGACGATACCGTTTGCTCTTTCTGCGGATCAAAACTTTTAAGGCGCGTCACACTGGCCGAGAAAATCCGCAGGGCCGCTGAAAGGTTAAAATGGCGTTACAAACTTAAAACCCGGCGCAAAAACCCAACGAAACTGGCAAAAGAGGTTTCGTCAAAATTTATGATGGTGGCGTTAGGGGTGTTACTCTCCTCGGTTGGCGCATGGTTTTTTCTGCGGGCGGGCGACACTGGCGCCATGTCGGACTATTTATTAGGTGCGCTCTTCCTTATCTACGGAGTCTACGCCGTTTACAACACGGTGAAACCTAGCTGATTAAAAATCCGCCATAACCAACCACGCTTGAATAATCACCCGTGATATCGCCAGACGTTTTGTAATCAACAAGTTCAGCCTTTACAGCACCCATAGCCTTGCAAACCTCTATAACCAGGGCTACAGGCGCAACTCCGCACATCGATATCCGTTTTTCCCGCACAATGTCTAAAAGACCCCGGCTATCAAGGTTCAATATACGGTCTATCGCCTCGCCATCCAGCCTCTCCGCCACATTCTGCGAGACGTAATGCGAAAAATCTGTGCTGGCTAAAAGAGTTACACCATCGCCAAACTTTTTTATTCCCATGTAGATGCCGTCGGCAACGGTTTCGATAAAGTCGTCCGGTATATGGGAAATAATAATCGGAACAATTTTTACTTTATCCTGAAGCCTTAAAAGAAACGGAACCTGCACTTCCAGCGAATGCTCAAGCTCGTGTTCTTGCGGAGCGTCTTCCAAAAGAGGAGTTTCGGCCATTATGTGTGAGGCGAGAGCGTCGTTAACCAAAACCGTTCCCGCCGGAGTTTCCCACGCTCCCTCGCTCATGATGGCAAGTGACGGGGCACCCGCGCCCCCCCTATGGTTAGGCCCTATCATCACAACGGAACTTGCAACCTTTGCGCCCGCATATACCTTTGCCGCCACTTCACCTGAATATGTATATCCGGCATGAGGAACAACAAGCCCCATGACGGGTTCGGGTTCACCAGCGCGGGTATCAAAACTGTCTATCTGGGCGTTAATCGCTTCTTTCGTGTCTGGGTAAAAGGCCCCGGCGACTGTGGCTTTGCGTATCATTGCCCACTCCTTACTACTCATTAAGATAGGTCTTCATTGCTTGGGGTCAAGTGGGTAAAGCTAACCCGCCTTGATTTGCGATACTGTAAACAGTGGCTCGAACCTTATGTTCCTGTGCGCGAAGGTATCGGCTCCGCCCATCTCCCTGTCTACGATGGTGACAACGCCTGCAACCTCGGCACCCGCTTCTTCTATAGCGGCGATGGCTTTCATAGACGATCCACCGGTGCTAACCACGTCTTCCACCACGACAACCTTTACGCCCGGGCCGATTTTGCCTTCTATCTTTTTGCCGGTTCCGTGGCCTTTTGATTCTTTACGCACGATAAAATTACCGAGCGGGGCTCCTTTTTGCGCGGATACTAGGCTTACGGCGGTAGATATCGGCACGGAGCCTAGTTCCATCCCGCCGACTTCAGATACGCCCCAATCTTTTATTTTGTCGAATATGGCTTCACCGACTAAAAGGCACCCTTCGGCGCCGAGCGTAACTTCTTTCATGTCGATGTAGTAGTCCGATTTTTTACCGGAAGCGAGCGTAAAATCCCCTTCCCTGTAGGCTTTTGTCTTTATTGCCAAAAGCAGTTTTGCACGATGATCGTTTTCCATAACATCCTTAAATTAAAACAGTGGTTGAGCAGATTTATATTATACACAAGCCAAAACAGCAAAACAGACTGACTTGGCGCAAGCTTAAACACATGGTATAAATTACCAAACTTTTGGTTAAGAGGTTCAGGGTGATAGAAGAGTCAGGTAAAAAGGTTGTTGGCTGGATGTGGCAGAACGGCCTATGGCCGCTTCTTGTAGCTCTGGTACTGATCCCCACCTTGTTTGAGTTTGTCAGAGCCTATTACAAGTCAGATTTTCCATCCACTGTCACGCACCCTGCTTTTTTTATCCCCTCAATTGTTGCCGTTCTTGTAGCAATCTCTACCTGGTGCTATCTAAATAGACCAAAAAGACTGCCGAGCGACAGGCTTGTGGTTGCAATAGCCAATTTTAAAGCAGTCGGTAAAAGCACAGACGAAGAAGGAGAAGCAACAGCCCACCGTATTTACGAGGCCTTGCTCAAAAAAGAAGAAGTTCCACTTTCCGCAAAACATATAAAGCACATTGTTGAGGGAGAAGGAGAAGAAGAGCGCAAAGAAGCGGCGATCCAGCTTGCCAACTCGGCTCCCGCCCACATTATTGTTTTCGGCGATGTGCGGCGTGACGAAGGGGAACTTTACATAAACCCGCGTATAGTAATTGCAAACAACTTAGGTGGTGCGGAGCTTGAAGAGAGGAAAGTTCAAGGCAAATACATCACGACGGCGGAACCGGAATACCTTAAGCTTAAAAAGCGTATGGCAAGCGAGGTGGCAGACCTCGTGACCCTTGTCTATGGCATGGCATTGTATAAGGCAAAAAAATGGGATAAGGCGATAGATGTTCTCTCCAACGCAGAAGACCCTGAAGCGCTGTTTTATAAATCTTTAAGCCATTATTACCGCGCCCAAAAAAGCGCCAACCCAATACCAGATTATAGAGAAGCGATTGAGGGTTATAAAGCGCTTTCAGAAGTGATAACCCGCGAATCATCGCCGCAAGACTGGGCCGCAACACAAAACAACCTTGGAGCTACTCTGCGGGAACTTGCTAGCCGCTCGGAAGGGGAAGAGATGGCAAAACTCCTGAACCGGTCCGTTAAGGCATACAAGTTGGCACTTACGGTGTATACCCGCGAATCATCACCGCAAGAGTGGGCCATAACACAAAACAACCTTGGAACTACTCTAGCGCAACTTGCTCTCCGCTCGGAAGGGGAAGAGAGGGCAAAACTCCTGAACCGGTCCGTTACGGCATACGAGTTGGCGCTTACGGTGTATACCCGCGAATCATCGCCGCAAGAGTGGGCTGGGACACAAAACAACCTTGGAAAT